>Ga0207667_10000346_pt1 | contig 63247 bp, 57 predicted proteins | sample KBSCornC52_FD_184301 | JGI IMG/M metagenome (GOLD analysis project Ga0207667, IMG submission 184301) | Corn rhizosphere microbial communities from Kellogg Biological Station, Michigan, USA - KBS Corn C5-2 (SPAdes) (version 2) | ecosystem: Host-associated > Plants > Roots > Rhizosphere > Soil ... | reverse complement strand
CAGCAAAAAGAAAAAAAGAAGCAAAAAAAGAAAAACGTGTTGAAATATGGAAAACTGAAGGAGTTTTCCACATTCCAACACGACAAGCAAACCACAATAGTTTTTTTTATCTTTAAAAAAAGTGTAAAGCTATTACAGGACTAAATTAAAGTGTAAACTCAAAACAGGATTAATCATTAAAAGTGTAAACTTTTTTCAGGACGATACATATAAAGAAAAGTCCCCTTACGTTCCAGAGGAACGTTTCGTGCCTGGGCGGCGACCATTTGATTGGCACCCATTTGTTTTATGCGTAATAGTTAATTGAATTTTTTACGTAGATTTACTTTATCACATTAAATCCTATCCTTATGGCCTATTTGACCCGAGACCAGGTTAAAACAATTGTAACCGACAGCCTGCGCGCTATTGCTGACCTGCCCGCAGACGTGGAGGCGGCTACTTTCGACATGCTCAACGACGAACACAAGAAGGTGTTTTTAGCAACGCTGAAAAACAATTTAAACGCTTCACCTTATTATGAGGACGACGGAAGCACCAGCGATGCTTCATATTATGACGTCGATCTTACGATGTCCTCGTTTGCAAACTGGCCGACGGTAAAAGACTGTATCGACTGGGTTACAGAGCATCAAACCATCTATCCAAAAAATTAACGCCTGATGAGAAAGCAATTATTTATGCTGCTGCTGGCCGCATTACCACTGGCGCTATGCGCACAGACCAAAACAGATACGGTAGCCTACACCGTTGACAGTGTAAGCCTGGATACCAACACGGTTATACGGCCATCGCTCACGCTGGTACTGAATACAAGCTTTACCACAGGCGAGATATCGGGCGATTATTATAACGCGGGCTATAAACCAAAACTGCACGTGGATTATAAGGGGAAAGTACCAAAATGCCCTTTGGAACTGGTTGTGGGTGTGAGAAGAACTAAACTGACCATCAAGTTTACAAACCTGACTGCGGAAACTATTGAACGTTTTGGCGGCAAAGACTATGACCTGGCCATCGTATTTGACGACGATCTTCTTTTCAAGTACCGGCTTGATCCGACCGGCAAACCGGGGGATTACACCTACGGGCGGATCAATAAGGATACGCTCAATCAACTGCTGAAGGAGCAGTTGAGTTTCCCGGCGGATGCCCAAACGCGTTTCCTGACGGCCGTAAATACGATGTATTATTACAAAAACAGCGCTGACTTCGGCATACAACCGTCAAAAGATTCCAGTTCATTTGCCCTGGTTTTTAATTTTAATTATCAAAATCTTTATAGTGCCGGCTCCTTGCTCAATTGCGGCGCAAACTCGGGCGGCAGCGGCCATACGCTGGTTTATTACAGTATTTCAACGCGCCTGAGCAGCAACACAAGGGACTCGCTGAATTTCATCAATATTTACCCGCTGGTTATCCAGGGCAGTAATTACAGTAAAGGTTTTGTAAAGGAATGGGCGCTGAAAGCCGGTCACGAGTCGAGCGAGGATTTCACGTACCGTCGCGTTACGCTGGACGGATCTATCTCTATGATCTTACCAAATCTCGTCAACTTAACTTCGGCAGCCTCCACGCGGCTGCGATTGAAACCGGTGATCGACCTGGGTATCAAAGGCTATGACAATTACTCGAGGGGTATCAGTTCCTTTTTATCCGGGCAAGCTTACCTGAATGCGTATTACTATATCCCGGTGTACGACCATTACGCGGTGATCATAAACGACAAAACGTTTTACGATTTTAGCGTCCAAACCAATCCGAAAAAGGAGCTCGCCAGCAACTACTCGGTAGCCATCGGCACCGAAATTCCGAAATCCAGCTTCAGGGTGATGTTCAAATACCAGGATGGTAAGTCGGAATTTAACAAAAAGGAAACGCAGGCCGTGGTCATCGGACTGATCATGAACTTGTTTAACGAAAAACCGGCACCGTAGCAGCTATTGAAGGTAAGTGGGAAAGGTTCCCGGGGGATGTCGCGCAAAACAGTTTTGGCTGTGGCAGAAGATAAAAAAGCCCGGATACTTCTACCCAGGCTTTCAGTGGAGAATATCGGAGTCGAACCGATGACCTCTTGCATGCCATGCAAACGCTCTAGCCAGCTGAGCTAATCCCCCTTTTTTTCGCAATTGACGGTTTGCAGTTATTTTCCTGCTAACTGAAAACTACAAACTGTTAACTTCCTCTTTCGCGGATGGCAAAAGTAATAAAAAGTTGAACAACTGCAAATCCGAATTCAATATCGAACAACGAATGTCCAATATCGAAATTAAATTCCTTCATCATTCGAAATTCGTCATTCGGTGTTCGATATTATCATGAAATCCTGATGGCTCAAAAATCTTTTAAAAAAGTAAAGCCCCTGATGGGCAGGGGCCTTTACTAACCAATTATAAACCTAAATTATGAGAAGACTACTTTGTTTGTTTTACGGTGTAAAAGTAACACTATGTTTTAATATTTGTGCGATTTTTTTTGTAATATTTTTGTAAAAAACCTCTTTACTCCTATTTGATTGTCAAAAATACAAACATTTTATTAAAATTATGCTAATTTTTTATAAAATTTTTATAGAGTCAAAAAAAAGAGTAAATGATGTGGTAATTTTCTAAAATATTTATATTTTTCATCAAAAAAATGAACTTACAGTAAGTTTTTCTTAAAAATAGCGCCCACACAATGGCATAAATTACTGTTTGACATGTGAATTTTATTATTTTTTATCTTTTTTCGCCAATTTTATGATAAATGCTCATCTTTTCGATCCTTTTGACATAAAAACTCACGTGTTTACGCGAAATTATCCGAACGGACAAATTACCGCGACAGCAGTTTATTACTTTTGAGCTGGCATTGGGTTAATCAAGGCAGCAAACACCCCTAAATCCCGGCGTGGACAATCTTTCAACACCATTAATGTGATAACATAGTTTATAGCAAGCTCATCTGCCACCCTCTTCGCAGCCCAACTTTGAATTACCGGAAATGTTCGGCGGTTACCAACCCGTTTTTTAGTATCGACAGCGTTGAGACCCCCATGGCCGGTCAAAGTAGTAAATGAACAGAGAAATGTAAAAAAATGACCACAATTTAATACACTTTTCAACCACTGTCTAAATGCTTAAAGGAAATCCAAAATTGTTTTTTCTTCGTATTTATATCATTCCGTTAGGATATTACAAACGGAATAGGCGCTCTCTCCGGCAATTTTATTTTTTGGCATTGATTTGGACTTGTACCAATCAAATGCAGGACACGATGGCACTTGAAAGCAAGAAAGATCGCGGATATGACGAGAAAAAGTGGGAAAACCCCGCTGCCCCCGAACGTACCGGCGATGAGCGCGACAGGGAGCAATTATTGCGGCAGTATAAAGAGGCCCAGCGCCGAAAGGATAACCTGACGGACGATAATGAAACTAAAGAAGAAACCAAATAAACGTAAAAATTAACCTGATAAAAACTTTAACTATGAAAACTTATAACGAACCCGCAGCAAGCAAACTGATCAACAGATTTGACATGGAGTTAAAAAATTTGCTTACAAACGATTTGAAAGCATTCATGAGTAAAAATCCATTTTTAATGCGCAAGAAACAGACCCTGACGCAAGATACGTTGTCGGTGGCCTGACCATCATATACATCTACCTATAATACATCTGCTATTACATCACCTATGAAAACGGTAAAGCTTTGCAATTTGCAGGGCTTTACTTTTTTGAAGCATATTTTATGATCAATTCCGCTGTCTTTGCAGAGGCGCCGGGTTTTCCCATTTTTTCGTCGAGCAGGTCATAGTCTGCAAGCATTTTTTGGCGATAGCTGTGATTGTTGAGCATGTTGTCCAACTCAGCGGCTACATTTTGCGGCGTGCAGTCCGCCTGTATAAGCTCTTTTATTACCGGCGCATCCATTATGAGGTTAACCAGCCCTATGAATTTTATTTTTACAACTGCCCTGGCAATACCGATAGATATTGGGTGCCCCCTGTAAACCAACACCTGGGGCACATTAAACAAGGCGGTTTCGAGTATCGCTGTACCGGAGGCTACTACAGCGGCTTCGGCCCGGCTTAACAAGTCGTAAGTAGCGGTGAAAACTACCGGCAGGCTTTTTCCTCCGACAAACTGGCTGTAATATTCCGGTTTAAATGATGGGGCGCCGGCTACGACAAACTGGTAATCGGGAAAATGCTCAACGGCGCTAAGCATTACAGGCAACAACCGGCTGATCTCCTGCCGTCGGCTCCCGGGCAGTAAAGCCACTATCTTTTTATCTGAAAGCTGATGATCTTTTAGAAATTCATCATTAGGTTTAAATGCAGCAACTGCATCCAGCAAAGGGTTGCCCACATAATCAACGTCCATGCCCCATTTTTTATAAAAATCGACCTCGAAAGGCAGGATACAAAACAGATGATCGACTATCTTTTTTATTTTAAGTACGCGTTTCTGGTTCCAGGCCCAAACTTTAGGGGAGATATAATAACAAACCAATATGCCGTTCTTTTTTGCAAAATCGGCGATCTTCAAATTAAAACCGGGGAAGTCTATCAACACCAAAACATCGGGCTGCCAGGCGGCAATATCTTCTTTACAGAACTTAAGGTTTCTTAAAATGGTGCGTAAATTAGCCGCTACTTCAAAAAAGCCCATAAAAGCCATATCGGCAAAGTGCTTAACAACCGCGCCGCCTTCGGCCATCATCAGGTCGCCGCCAAAAAAACGGAACTCAGCCTGTTGATCGCGGCCTTTGAGCGCCTTCATTAAATTGGCCCCGTGCAGATCGCCCGAGGCTTCGCCGGCTACAAGGTAATACTTCATCTTAGCGGGTTGACTTTGAATATGAATACCAGCGCCATAAATACAAAAGTAGACAGCATTATCCCTCTTACTGTTTTGTCGGCGCCTTTTTTATAGCAAATCCGCAGCAAAACCAGGTTTAAAGCAATGGCTATAAAATAAGGCAGCGCCGGGCGGTTAATGATATCGACATTGTTTTTTAATAAATAAGAAACCAGAAACGCTATTGCCGGAAATATTAATGCTAGTAAAATGCCGGTGGCTAAACTATTTTTTTGCAGCATAAATTCAAAAGTACGATTGCAGCCTGCATTTTAAATGTTTTATTTTTATTACCGATAAAATTCACCAGATTTCCATTATGAAACCCATAGTCGTTTTAACATTTTTTGCTTGTTTTTATTTACCGGCATCCGCCCAAAAATATGTGCCGGTAATAAAGGAGGGTACTGTATTGAGTTATGACGGATATTCGAAAAATTTGGGGCAGCATATTCCTTTAACATTAACCGTCAAAAGCTTAGGCAATCCGGTTAGCATACAGTGGTATGTTGACGGCTATGGCACCGGAACCTTCGAAATACCTGCCATGGCGATTGACAGCGGCACAAAACTGGTTATCAGACAACCCGACCCCGATGGTATTACCAAATTGAAAAATGACGAAACGATCATCGCAATTTCAAAAGCCACTTTTAACAGCATGGTTAAAGACAATGGGTTCAGGCTCAACAACCAAAAGTTCACGGTCATCACAGACACTGCGACCTACAAAATAAATGATAAAACAGTCGATATTTTCCATGCCATAAGCGAAAATGGCAAAAGTGAGTTATGGATTTTAAATAATCCCGGTTTCCCTTTGGTCTTTAAGGCCAAAAGCGTTACCAGGGGCGTCGATTTTACTTTGACGGGGATTAAAGAGTAATCTGCATGGCGGAGAGTTGACTCACCCCGACATCGCTTCGGTCGTCGACCCTCTCTATGGCAAGCCATAAAGAGGGTGCAGGAATGCGAAAAATCTTTTTACCCTCTTTACCGCCTGCGGTAGAGAGGGTGGTCGAGCGCAGCCAAGACCGGGTGAGTAAATACGAGAGCGGCATTAAAGCCAATGCAGACTGGCTGTCAGCTAACCTACACCTCAAACTTCCAGCCATGCAAGGCCGGTATCGCATGGTGCGCCGTCATATCAAACTGCACAGGCACCACCGAAGCGTAATCATGCTCAAGCGCCCAAACATCGGTATCCTCGCCGCCGTCGTTTAATTGAAATACACCGGTTAGCCAATAATAGGGGCGGTTGTGCGGGTCCATGCGCTCATCAAAATCTTCGGCCCATTTCGCATTGGCCTGGCGGCATATTTTTACGCCTTTTATATGGTGCGTGTGCGGGAAATTGACATTTAGTAAAGTTGCGGCCGGCAGGCCATTTTTTAAAACCTGCTGCGCTATTTCCTTTACATATTTCAGGCAGTGGCTGAAATCGGCCTGCAGGGTATAGTCATCCAAAGAAAAACCAACAGAAGGTATGCTTTCGATAGCCCCTTCAACCGCCGCCGACATGGTGCCGGAGTACAGCACGTTGATAGAATTGTTTAATCCATGATTGATACCAGAAACACATAGATCGGGCTTCTGTCCCTTAAATATTTTATTTACGGCAAGCTTAACGCAGTCAACAGGGGTACCCGAGCAGCTGTACATTTCAATACCTTCGTAAATATCAACCTTGTCCAACCGCAAAGGCTTGCCAACGGTTATGGCATGCCCCATACCCGACTGCGGGCTGTCAGGCGCTACAACCACTACCCGGCCAAGTTCCGCCATAACATCCATTAGTGCTTTTATGCCGGGCGCTGTTATGCCATCGTCGTTTACGACGAGGATGGTTGGTGTTTTTTTCATTTGGCGCAAAATTAGTTATATTTGATTTATGCTTACTGTTGAAAAGAAAAAGAAATACACCGTTGAAGATTACATGATGCTGGAAGAAGGTGCGCCTTTTCAATTAATTAATAACGAATTGATCATGTCTCCTTCACCTAACCCGTTTCACCAGGCCATTGTCGCCCGCCTTTCTAAAATAATGCTTACATTTTTAGACGACAACCAAATAGGCGGGTATACCGCAGGATCAACGGATGTTGTTTTTGACGACAACAATGTATTTCAGCCTGATTTTTTGTACATAACAGCGGAACGGGTAGATGGAATAGTAAAGGGCCGGCTTGAAGGATCACCTGATATAGCTATCGAAATATTATCTCCTTCCAATGCATACTATGATTTAATCCAGAAGAAAGAGATTTACGAAAAATATGGTGTTAAAGAATATGTCATTTTTGATCCCATCGCAAAAAATGCCCATCTGTATGCGCTAAAAGATAGTGCTTATTATTTGCATCAAAAAGCTCAAAAAGATGAGTTATTGCATTCACTTATTTTGCCAGGTTTTAGTTTTGACCTGACTTATATATTCAAATAAAAAAAGCCCTGCTTTACCAGGGCCTTCTAAATGCTATAAACTGTTTATCCATTTCACCAGCTCATTGCGGGATTTGCCCGTTTTCGCCTGAAGCTTCCCTAGTGTTTCATCGTCCTTGCCTTCTTCATAAGCCAGGTCGTCATCGGTGAGATCGCCGTAAGCTTGTTTTATTTTCCCCTTAACCTGGTTCCAGCCGCCCTTTAATTGTAGTTTGTCCATGATGTTTTTTATTTAAGATGTATAATAACAACATACCGGGCATCATTTGGTTTTGGGAATAAGAGCCAGGAATCAAGAACCAAGAACCAAGAAAAAAATATTAAAAGCCAGGAATTCAATTATTCCCATAAATCTTCTAGAGCCACTTTAATACCCATTCCTGCCTCTATTAGCGGTATGCTTTCGTCTACGGCTATTCTATTAGCTTCAGTAGACATTAGGTGCGCTGTTTCATCGGGTTCTTTTTCATTCTCCTCACCATTGGAATGAGTATCGCGCGCTGACATTTTTATGCATCGTAATAATTTAAACCATCAACCATGAACTCCCCTACAGCGCTCCTTCCTTAATCTCCTCCACCACCGCCGGATCAAGCAGCGTTGTGGTATCGCCCAAATTGCTGGTGTCCCCTTCGGCTATTTTGCGTAAAATACGCCGCATGATCTTCCCAGACCGTGTTTTTGGCAAACCGCTTACAAACTGTATTTTATCAGGGCGTGCTATTGCCCCGATGATACGGGTTACGGTCATCATAATATCCTTGCGGGCCAGCTCGTCATCGCCATGCTTGTTGGGGCATACTACAAAGGCGTATACGCCCTGTCCCTTAATATCGTGCGGATAACCAACCACAGCCGATTCAACAACGCTGCTGTGCATGTTGATGGCATTCTCTACTTCGGCGGTACCAATGCGGTGGCCGGATACGTTGAGCACATCGTCAACGCGGCCGGTGATGCGGTAATAGCCATTCTCATCGCGCAGGCAGCCATCACCGGTAAAATACAAGTTAGGGTAGCTTACAAAATAAGTAGTGCGGCAGCGGTTGTGGTCGCCGTAGGTGGTACGCAGCATACCAGGCCATGGGAACTTGATGCAAAGGTTTCCGTTTACGCCGTTACCCTCGATAATTTTACCATTTTCATCAACCAGCACCGGCTGCACGCCCGGCAATGGCAGCGTGGCATAGCTGGGTTTGGTTTTGGTAACACCCGCGATGGGTGATATCATGATCCCGCCGGTCTCCGTTTGCCACCAGGTATCAACAATGGGGCATTTTCCCTGTCCTATCTTTTCGTCAAACCAATGCCAGGCTTCCTCGTTTATCGGCTCGCCGACCGAACCCAGTTTTTTGAGCGAAGAAAAATCCTTTCCGCTTAAGGCTTCATCCCCAAAGCTCATCAGTGAGCGTATGGCGGTTGGAGCCGTATATAAGGTATTTACCCTGTATTTTCCAACAATATCCCAAAAACGGCCGGGGGTGGGCCACGAAGGAATACCTTCGAACATTACAACTGTTGCGCCCTGCGAAAGCGGCCCGTAAGCAATGTAAGAGTGGCCGGTAATCCAGCCGATGTCCGCAGTGCAAAAAAACACCTCGCCCGGTTCATATTGGAACACATTTGCAAAGGTGTAGCCGGTGTAAACCATATACCCCCCGCAGGTATGCACTACCCCCTTGGGTTTACCGGTTGAGCCGGATGTGTACAGGATAAACAGCATATCCTCTGCATCCATCTCCTCGGCGTCGCAGCTGGTATTTCCGTCGGTTTCAACCCTTTTTATTTCATCTTCCCACCAAACGTCGCGGCCCTTTATCATAGATACTGGCGTACGGCTGCGCGTAAGCACGATAACTTTTTTAATGGTCGGGCATTGTACCAATGCGTCATCAATAATGTTTTTCAGCGGGATCTCCTTGGTACCCCTGTATCCGCCATCGGCAGTTATTACAATATTGCAGGCGGCATCATTTATCCTGTCGGCGATAGATTGCGCTGAAAACCCGCCAAAAACAACGGAATGGATGGCGCCTATCCTTGCGCAGGCCAGTACCGCAATAGCCAATTCGGGCACCATGGGCATATAAATACATATCCTGTCGCCTTTTTTTGCACCGTTATTTTTTAGCACGTTAGCAAATTCACAAACCTTTTCGTGCAGTTGACGGTAGGTTAATATGCGGTGGTGCTCGCTCGGGTCGTTAGGCTCCCAAATGATCGCGGGTTTGTCACCCATAGTTTCCAGGTGACGGTCGAGGCAATTCTCAGTAATATTTAATTTCGCACCCTGGAACCATTTTATTTTCGGCTCGGTAAAGTTCCATTCCAGCACTTTATCCCACTTTTTGCGCCAATAAAAATTTTCGGCTATGCCTTCCCAAAATTGTTCGGGCTGTTCAACGCTTTGTTTATATACCTGCTGGTATTCTTCAAATGATTTGACTTTTAACGAGGTTTTCATTGACTTAGAATTGGTGGCTGAAAATTAGTAAATTTATGGCTAAGTGAGCAATAAAATTGAACTTTTTAAAATATTTTAAGAAGTTTATCGGATGGTTTCCCCAATAAAGCCTGTCTAAAAACAATTCAGCGTAATTTCCATAAGCAAGAGTCCATTGCACCTTGCCTTTTCAGCCTATGGAATACCAGGAGTACGAGTGGAAATTTGCAGGTGTAGTTTTGTCGTGTAGCATGCTACACATGAGACACCATGCTACACCTGCTACACCAATGATAATCAACGACTTACGACTGCCAATATTTTGTCAGTGACAAAATATTGGCACCATTTTATCTGTTTCCGGCAAATATTTTGTGTATTTCAGATTACGCCAATTTGTTGGTTTATTATCTGTTAGCGGCACACGAGAAGGCCGGCGCTTTAGGCCGACGTGGATTCTGGAGGTTGGGACTTCACTATTTGCAAGTCTCATTTTGTTTTTGAAACTGTTGGGTATATTTGTTCTTTGGTTCCCCGATTATTATAATTCACTTTTTTAATAGGTTAATATGCCAGATGCAAATGCGCTTTTAGTATTCAAACTAAGAGAAGTGATTATAAACATGATCAACTCATTGAATGGGTATATCGATGAAAATTTCTACTCTCAAGAAACTATCGCAGAGAATCTAATAATAAAGGAAATCTCAGTTGAAGGTGAAACAAAGTTAACCGCTAGATTAGAAGAAGATTATGAATATAACTTGTTTAATAACCTGCTATATGATATTCATCTCAGGAAATTCTATCACTATACCTCATTTGAAAATTTGTTTAAAATCATTGATTGTGGCAAGCTGCATCTCAATTCTCTAATTGGTCTTAACGATAAATCAGAAGTTGATTTTGTAAATAATTTCATGGGAAAAGGTTTTGCAAACCCTCATCATCCAGTTCCGGTTGCATATCATAATACTCATTTTATTTTTTGCCTTTCCGAAAATGTAGATCAACTAAACCAGTGGCGGCTATATGGTGATGATGCTGCTGGGGCTATGTTAGAATTTGATATAGACCATCAAATGTTTTCTGATAAAAGCATGAAAATTTCAAAAATCACTTATGACCTTAAGTTATTTGAGATTATCAAAGATTGGTTAGCTTATTGTAGAGACGATTTGAATATAAGTTTTGGATTCTATCAAATTGATTATTGGAAGTTTTTTTATAAAAACAAGGACTACCAAGATGAGAAGGAAGTTAGGCTTTTACTTAAAAACTCACTCAATGAAAACAAGCCCTCATTTATTCCAGAAAAGTATAAGCTTAATAGGTATGGTATAATAGTTCCTTATGTGGAAATAAATTGTCTCGGCAGTGATTCAGACCTAATTAGACTGAAAAATATAATGCTTGGACCAAAATGTGATGAAGCAGATATTAAAGTCGCTCAAATTCGATATATGCTTTCACGAAGGTATCCTGGGTTTGAAATTCATGTTTGTAAATCGAGAATAGATCACTACCGATAAGAAAGTCAACTCTATCTAATCGATCAATTGAATGAAATCCGGATTCATCTCATAAATATTTCTTAATGCTTTTCCGAGTTTGCTATAGTGTTATTATCAGGGCATCTATAAGTCTTGCGCGTGGGATTAATGACCATAAATAAAGTTACTCTTTTTCCGGAGAATGATTCCAATTAGCTATCAGCGGTGCACGAGAAGCCCGACATTTTAGGCCGATGCGCCTTTCGTGCGAGGGGAGGGTAGTATGATAATGAGCTATTATATTAAAATGTCCGGATTGTGATGGCCAATTGTTATTTTAGAAATTGATTTGTTTATCCGTAAATTACGGCGAATATGATGCCCGGCCAGCCGGGAGGCCTTTATTAACTATATAGTGCCTCAAAGAAATTACCCTTGTGTACATCCCTATTTAGTAGCAAATGGCCATTAAACTTCTAAAAACTTTTGATTTTGACGAATTTGTGGATAATTGGCGTTTAGTGTCAACTGGTCCAAATTTTCAAAAAGTGCTTCAATATTTGAATTTATCAGATTTAAATAATTTTACGTCAGATGCTTTAGAAAAGTTAAAACCAAAGGTTGAAATCAATTTGTATTTAGAAAGCGCTAAAATCAACGAATCAAACATCAAACATATAGAAGGGATATTGTTGACGAAAAAAAACGCGTTTAATTTTTTAGGAATTATTGTACTGATAACTCGCGACTTAAAGGTCTTATTCGATAAAAGTTCGCATGAACAAATTTTTATTATTAATAAGAGCTTAGAACAGTTTATAGCTTATAAAAGAACGGCCAATGAATTTAGTGTTAAATATGCGACAGAGCAGGGTATCATATGTAAAGCAGCTTTTAATGATATAATCTGGTTCCAACAAATAATAAACTTAATAGCCGGCTACATTGACGAGGAAGGCGATTTAAAAAAATCAAATATTTATTTAAGTATTAGCTTTAAAAAGCCGACCGGGGAAAAGCCAGGCAGCAGACGACAGATTGTTAGCCCGTCCGGCGATATGAGCTTGTAAAATAGTCCCCCTTTTCCAGTGCGAGTGTGGAGCGCAGGGCAAAAGAGCCGTTGTACTCGTCCTGTGCTGACAGGTAACAGGCCAACCTTAGCAACACAACAATCACAAACCCAACTCCGCCACATCCCCCATCGGGAAAAACATCTTTCCGCTGTCGGGCAGCAGGATAAATCCGAATTTTTTGTAAAAGGCCGCCGCATCTTCATCTAACGGGTCAGTTGAGCCCTTTTTATTTAATGAATGATTCAGCAGGTCTACTTTAACGTTTATTTATTCCTTTGTATGAATAATTTATAACGTTCTGCGGCATCGCGTAATTTTTTATTCGGACCCGCCGGGTTCAGCAATGCATCAAAAAGTATTTCCCTGTCTTTTTCCGATGCAAGAATGGTATTGTGTTCCTGAATAATGGTATTGGCTTTTTCAGAAGGTTTAAATTGATTTTCCATAAACAATATTTCCTATAACAACTATACGGAAATAATACGTACGATAGTCTAAAGTATTCAAATTCTTTTGCTTAACTACACCGCAAGAAGGTCTTACCACGGAGATCGCTAAGAAGGCACAGAGGTCGCAGAGTTTTAGCTGTCCACCAATTGTTTTTTCCTCTGTGTTCTCTGTGCCTGCTTAGTGTTCTCTGCGGTTAAGACTAAACTGATTTTAGCCGCAGCTCCTTTCGGACTTCCGGACTTTCCCGACTTTCGGACTTCCCCCAAAAATATTTTTTAAATCACTATTGCCTATTCAACTTAAAATCCTGATATTTGCAAACTCTTTACAAAAAGGGATACCTCACCCCGGCCCTCTCCTTTGGAGAGGGGGTTGACAGAAGGTGAAATAATTTAGTATAATAAAGATTTGTCATGTCAAGAATTTGTGATCTAACAGGAAAAGGATCTTTGGTTGGTAATAACGTTTCAAACTCAAACGTTAAAACAAAACGCAGGTTCCATCCAAACTTAAAGCTTAAAAAGTTTTATATTCCTGAGGAAGATAAGTGGATAACCTTAAAGGTTTCAACTTCGGCTGTTAAAACTATCAGCAAAAATGGCATCACTGCCTGCATCAATAAGTTTGTAAAAAAGGGATATATATAGTAGCGGGTGAGTAGTGAGTGGTGAATGGTGAGTAGTTTTTTCTTACGCTCTTCCAAATCACTAATTCACTAATTCAATAATTCAATAATTAAAAAGAGATGGCTAAGAAAGGCAACAGGGTCCAGGTAATTTTAGAATGCACCGAGCATAAAACAAGCGGTATGCCGGGCATGTCACGCTATATTACCACCAAGAACAAAAAAAATACAACTGAAAGGCTGGAGATGAAAAAATTCAACCCGGTTTTAAGAAAAGTAACTGTTCATAAGGAAATAAAGTAACTTGGTGAGTGGTGAGTTGTGAATGGTGAGTAGCATATAACGCAAAACTCAATCAATAATTCACTAATTCAATAATTCAAAATTAAAAAGAGATGGCAAAGAAAGTAGTTGCAACGCTGAAAGTAGCAGGTAAAGGAAAAGATTTTTCAAAAGTGATCACCATGGTGAAATCGCCGCGCACTGGTGCATACTCATTTAAAGAGCAGATTGTAGCCAACGATTTTATAAAGGACGCGATCGCCGGGAAATTATAACCGGGTTTGTTCCGTAAAAATATAAAAGCCATCTTGTTTTACGAGAAGGCTTTTTTTGTTAGCCTCACCCCGGCCCTCTCCAAAGGAGAGGGAGTTGGATAGAGGTTCGATAGTTTAGAATTGATTTTTAAAGTCCTCTCCTTTGGAGAGGATTTAGGTGAGGCCCATGGGATTATTCGATTTTTTCAAGAAAAAGGAAAGCACGCCGCAGGAGCAGGAGGCGCTGGATACCGGTTTGGAAAAAACCAAGGATAGCTTTTTTTCAAAGATCACTAAGGTAATAGCGGGCAAATCCACGGTCGACGATGACGTGCTCGATGACCTGGAGGAAGTACTGGTAACCTCAGATGTAGGCGTAAAAACTACGCTAAAGATCATTGAGCGCATACAGGCCCGCGTGGCCCGGGATAAGTATGTTGGCACGTCCGAATTAAACAACCTGCTCAAGGACGAAATACAACAACTGCTTGCCGAAAATAACAGCAACGATTTCTCGAATTTTGAATACGGCGATCATAAGCCATACGTAATTATGGTAGTTGGCGTAAATGGCGTCGGCAAAACCACTACTATTGGCAAACTGGCTCACAAGCTAAAGCAGGCTGGCAATCAAGTGGTTATTGGCGCTGCGGATACTTTCCGTGCGGCTGCGGTTGGCCAGATACAATTATGGGGCGAGCGGGTTGGCGTAAAAGTGGTTGCCCAGGCAATGGGTTCCGATCCGGCCTCTGTGGCTTATGATACTTTACGTTCGGCAGTAGCCAATGGCGATGATGTTGCCATTATCGACACCGCCGGCCGGTTGCACAATAAGGTGGGCCTGATGAACGAGCTTACTAAGATAAAAAATGTAATGCAAAAGGTAGTACCCGGCGCCCCGCACGAAATATTGCTGGTGCTTGATGCCTCAACCGGGCAAAACGCCATCGAGCAATGCAAACAGTTTACCGAAGCCACTGCCGTAAATGCATTAGCTTTGACAAAACTGGATGGTACGGCAAAAGGCGGGGTGGTGATAGGAATTTCGGACCAATTTAAAATACCGGTAAAATATATTGGAGTTGGTGAAGGAAAGGATGACCTGCAGCTATTTGACAGGCAGGCTTTCGTAGATTCGCTATTCAAACAATAAAAAACTATTGTGATTGCGATCCGCCAAATGGCGGAGGGCAATCTCGTCGCTGACAAGTGACGCGTTAGGGAATGCGAGGAGATTGCTTCGTCGTACCTCCTCGCAATGACAAATGGAACATAATGAGGACAAAACCAATCGACGAATCAAAACCAAAGAGCAAACCAAGAGTCAATGTAGTTACGCTGGGCTGCTCCAAAAATATCTACGATTCCGAAATCCTTATGGGCCAGCTCAAAGGCAACCATATTGATGTGGTGCACGAGTCGGATAAGGTGGGCAGCGACGATATCATCGTTATAAACACTTGCGGTTTTATTGATAACGCCAAGCAGGAATCTATCGACACCATCTTACAATACAGCGAACTAAAAGACCAGGGCAAAGTTGGCAAAGTAATTGTCACCGGCTGCCTTTCTGAACGCTACAAACCCGAGCTCGAAGCCGAGATCACCAATATCGACGCCTACTTTGGAACAAACGACCTGCAAAACCTGCTGAGATCTGTCGGCGCTGATTATAAACATGAATTGATCGGCGAACGTCTGCTGACCACTCCATCTCACTTTGCTTATTTTAAAATAGCCGAGGGCTGTAACCGGCCATGTTCTTTTTGCGCCATACCGCTTATGCGCGGCAAACATTTAAGCCAGCCCATTGAACAACTGGTAAAAGACGCGCAAAACCTGGCCAAAAACGGCATCAAAGAACTCATATTAATAGCCCAGGATTTAACCTATTACGGCCTCGACCTGTATGGCAAACGTAACCTGGATGAATTGCTGCGCCGCATTTCGGATGTTGAGGGCATTGAATGGATCAGGCTGCAATATGCTTATCCGTCAGGTTTCCCGATGGAAATTTTGGATGTAATGAACGAGCGGGCAAATATCTGCAAGTATATGGATATGCCTTTGCAGCATATAAGCGATAATATGCTGAAATCCATGCGCCGCGGTATCACCAAACAAAAAACTATCGACCTGGTAAACCAAATCCGCGATAAAGTGCCGGGCATTGCCATGCGTACCACGCTGATCACCGGCTATCCGGGCGAAACAGAACAGGATTTTGAAGAAATGCAACAATGGGTGGAGGAAACAAAGTTCGACCGCCTGGGGTGCTTTACCTATTCGCATGAAGAAAAAACACATGCATTTGCGCTGACAGACGATGTTCCGGAGCAGGTAAAACAAGAGCGCGCAGATATCATTATGGAAATGCAGCAAAGTATTTCTTTTGACAAGAACCAGGAGAAGATCGGGAATACCTATAAAGTTTTGGTTGATAAAAAAGATGGCAATTATTTCATAGGCCGTACCGAATATGATTCGCCTGAGGTGGATAACGAGGTTTTAATTGATGCGGGCAAAGATTATGCAACAATTGGCAGCTTTGTAAATGTAAGGATCGATACGGCCGAAGACTTTGATCTTTATGGACGGGTGATGAAATGAAGCGATGCGTAGAAAGATTGGAAATTCCCTGTTGCTGGCAGAGGATAAATTACCGTCTATCTAAAGACCTTCCCCGCCTCAATACTTAACCCCGGCAACAACACCGAATTCAGCAATTCGTTTTGCTGCACTTTTTGATGCAAGTGGTAAGCACCGCCCTCCAATATATAAAGTTCCATATCCTTTGCTATCGGGTCCACAATAATGTATTCTTTAACACCGTATTTCTCGTATATGTCTTTTTTCTGCTTCAAATCATAATAAGCGTTCGAAGGGGAAAGTATTTCAATAACCAAATCCGGCGCGCCCTCTATCATGTCTTTCACAATTTCGGCTTTTCTCTCTTCCGAAACATAAAGTATATCTGGCTGCAACACGTTGCCGTCGTCAAATTTTACGTCCGCAGGAGCGTGGGCTAAAAAACCGTTGTCATTTTTGCTGTCTAAAAAATTGGATAGCACTTGCACGAGCCGGACTGAGATAGCCTGGTGAAACGGAACGGGTGAGGGTGACATAACTAAGTCGTAATTAATTAGCTGAAAAGGCGCACCCTCTTCCAGCAGCATATAATCTGCAATTGTATATTTCTCTTTATTTGCAATATTAAGCATCAATCAAAGATAACGAATTTAGGGGTTAAAAATGCAACCCTGCTATTTCCAGGCCGAACGTCAACAATCATCCTTTATGGACATATTGTAAAATAAAGCGTTTTCGCCCTGCCATTCTTTATTTTAGGATTTAAAAATCTAAATTCGAACGCAGTTTAATGTTGATACTGAACGGATGTTTAGCGTTTCGGGGGTTTTAAAATCCGAAATTGAACATCCGACATCCGAAATAAAAAATGGAAGCCGCCTGTATAGACTATAAAGACACCGGATCATTCTCCCCTACCGTAATCGATTACCTGGACGACAATCCGGAGCTTCGTTCATTTTATAGCTACAGGCCCGACTTAAAAGGCTTCGCCGAATTATTTGATCATAAAAAAGTAGTCGCCAACCGCGATGTCTTAGTAGCCGTTTTATCAGAACAATATACCAGGCTATCGGATAATCCTGCCGACATTGAATTCCCCCTTCAGGGTGTCAGGGGGCTTGCTTTGGAAAACACTTTTACCATAACCACCGGGCATCAGCTTAACATCTTCGCCGGACCGCTTTATTTCATCTACAAAATTGTAACAGCTATAAAGTTAGCGCGACAGTTAAAGGATGCTTTCCCCGATAAGAATTTTGTACCGGTTTACTGGATGGCATCGGAAGATCATGATTTTGCCGAGATAAACTATACCCATATCGGCGGGAAAAAGGTGCATTGGTGGTACGAGGCATCCGGCGCCACGGGGCGTATAAATCCGGATACTATCCGCGAAGCATTGAATCAATACAAGGGCGCCCTGGGCATAAACGGGCATTCAGGCGAACTTGCTGAAATTGTTGAATCTGCCTATACCAAATTTGATAAACTGGCCGATGCTACCCGTTACTTGGTTAATGCTTTATTCGGCCGGTATGGGCTGGTTATTATTGATGCGGATGATCATCGCTTTAAACAGCAGTTCGCTCCCATTATCGAAAAGGATATCATCGAACAAAACAGTTTTAAAAATATCAGCGCTACAAACGGGCAACTGCAGCAATTAGGCGTGCATGTACAAGTAAACCCGCGCGAGATCAATTTCTTTTATTTAATGGATGGCTTGCGCGAACGTATAGTGTTTGAAAAAGACTGCTACCAGGTAATGAATAGTGAAATATGCTTTACCGAAGCCGAACTGAAAGATGAAATACACAAGCATCCCGAACGCTTTAGTCCGAACGTGGTGATGCGGCCCCTGTACCAGGAATGTATTTTACCAAATATAGCCTATGTGGGCGGCGGGGCCGAAGTGGTGTACTGGCTGGAACTAAAATCAAATTTCGACTTCTACCAAGTTGATTTCCCTATACTTATCCTTCGCAATTCGGGGCTTATCATCGGCAAAGAAACAGCCTCAAAAATTGCAAAGATGGAACTTGGGCCTGCGGAGCTGTTTAAAAGTACGGATGAGATAAAAAACAATTGGGTAAAAAAACACAGCGGGCATACGCTTAGTTTAGCTGAAGAATGGCGGGAGCTGTCGGCCGTTTTTGAAAAAATAAAAGTGCGTGCCTGTAAAATTGATAACACCCTTTCCCCGTCAACCGAAGCGGTACAGGCGCGGCTGAAACATGCCATCGACAACCTCGAGAAAAAACTGGTAAAAGCCGAAAAACGAAACTACCAAACCCGCCTGGAGCAGGTTGGGCAGATTAAAACTGATCTTTTCCCCAAAGACAGCCTGCAGGAACGCACTGAAAATTTCGGCCTTTTTTACGTAAAATGGGGACAGGTATTTATCGATGAGTTGATCCGCAATTTTGAGCCGTTGGATTTTAAGTTTACGGTGCTGACGGAGTAGTCACCTCGTTTATAAAGCAACTTTCGCGAACTTGAGTTAGTCGGTCAACAAATTAAAAAGCTTTGTACAAATAACGGTTAAACAATTTCGATATGGCTCTTAAAAAATTCGATGATGATGACAATCCATACCTCGAGTGGATGCATAACAATCCCTCAAGTTTTGTAGTGAATGCGTGGCGTGCGAAAAATTCCGATTATTTTGTTTTGCGTAAATCAATGTGCCCCCATATTTCAGCAACTGCGGGACTCGAAAAAGGTGCCTATACAGAAAAACAAACTATTAAAGTTGTTTCGGACGATTTGAATGAGCTTAAAGATTGGTTTAAAAGAAATTACACGAAATTTAAAGGGGAATTTGACGAATGCAAGACGTGCCATCCATCGATGGAAGGGCGTATTAGCAGATCTTTAGTTCTTTTTCCAGAGACAATTGAAGATGACAAAGAAATATTGGTTGAGGGCGCAAAAAAGCAAGTTACCGTTAACGCGTATGAGCGAAATCTTAAAGCCAGAAAAGAATGCCTGAACCATTACGGGTATATCTGCAAAGTCTGTGATATTGATTTTGAAAGTGTGTATGGACGAATTGGCAGAGGTTTTATACATGTTCATCACTTGAAAGAAATATCAGAGATAAAAAAGACCTATATAATTGATCCCATTGCAGACTTGCGGCCAGTATGTCCAAATTGTCATTCTATGCTTCATCAAAGAAAGAAACCGTGTTACTCTATTGAAGAATTACAACTGATCATTATCGAAAATAAAGGCAAAGGCGGTTAATTGCTTAAGCCTGGTATATTTGCAGATGCTTATTACCGAATCAATCCTCCGCGCCTTCACCCAAAGCATTTTCCTTGCCATGGGCTGCAGCGATGAACATGCTGCGCTTGCTGCTGATGTTTTAATATTATCTGATCTTCGGGGGATCGATTCGCATGGCGTAGCACGGCTTGTTGGCTATGTGCGTTTGTGGGAGAAAAAACGCATCAATGCTAAACCAAACATAACCATCGTGCACGAAACGCCGACCACTGCAACTGTTGATGGCGATGCAGGCCTCGGCCTGGTGGTAGCGCCTTTTGCCATGAAACTGGCGATAGAAAAAGCACAGAAATATGGCTCCGGCTGGGTATCGGTACGAAATTCCAATCATTTTGGCATTGCCGGTTATCACACGTTAATGGCCGTTGAAAAGGATATGATCGGCTTTGCCATGACCAATGCCAGCCCCCTGGTGGCGCCTACTTTTTCGAATGAAAGGCTGCTTGGCACCAACCCGATGTGTTACGCATTTCCCGCAGGAAAATATCCGCCGGTTGTTATTGATATGGCTACATCTGCTGCCGCTAATGGCAAGCTGGAGATTGCCCAGCGCATGGGCAAACAGGTTCCGGCAGGCTGGATACAGGATGCCGGAGGCAGTTATACCACCGACCCGCATGCGCTAAAAAAAGGCGGCTCTTTATTGCCTTTGGGCAGCGACAGGGAACACGGGAGCCATAAAGGTTTTGGCTTAAGCGCAACCGTTGATATACTCTCAGCTGTACTGTCCGGCGCTAATTACGGGCCGTGGGTACCGCCCTTTGTTTCTTTTTTAGAGCCTCCAAACGACCCGGTCGGCAAGGGGATAGGCCATTTTGTCGGCGCAATGCGGGTTGACGGCTTCCGTCCGGTTGATGAATTTAAAGCACACCTTGATAATTGGATAATGCGTTTTAAATCAGCTTCAACAATTGATCCAGCTCAAAAGGTAATCATCCCCGGCGAGCCCGAGCTGGAAGCAATGGCAGACAGGAAGAAAAATGGTATTCCCCTGGTTGATGAGGTGGTTAACGATTTGAATGGGTTGGCAGATAGGTTTAAAACAAGTCCACTAGCCCCCTAACCCCCTGAGGGAAAAATTTCGGATTTCGGAATTTCGATTTCGGATTTGTGTAGATTTTTTTTAAATCCGAAATCGGACATCCGAAATCCGACATCAATGTACTAATTTAAACAACCTGCTCCACCTTGTTTGATGTAAAAACGAAGCCGAGCTATCCGTGCTCATCCAAATAAACAATGCCTTACCTTCAATATGATCTTCAGGGACAAAGCCCCAATAGCGCGAATCTTCTGAATTGTGGCGGTTGTCGCCCATCATCCAGTAGTAGTTCGATTTAAATGTGTACCTGTCGGTTTTTTTGCCGTTGATCAAAACGCCCTCAGCAGTAACCTGCACTTTATTGTGTTCATATACCTCTATGCAGCGCTCGTACAGCGGAAAAGTCAGCCAATCCAGTTTTACGGTCCAGCCGTTTTTGGGAATAATAACTGGCCCGTAATTATCGGCGTTCCATCTGTAGTCGGGCATAGCATGGTTTAATAAAACATGTATCGGGTATTTTAGCGGAAACACCGGGTTATCAGGATCAGGTATCCCCTTTGGCTGAATGAATTCGGTCACCTCCTTTATGTTTGGATACGTTTTTAATTTGGCAGCTGATTGCCTTGTCATCAATATTTCAAAATCCGTATCGCTGTCCCCAATCGTTTGCCTGATCTCGGCGTGCAGGTCTTTTAATACCTGTGGCGGTATGTCGTTTCCTGTCGTACGCACCAGGTACGAGGGCTGGCCCTGCGGCGGATTTGGCGCCTTTTTGCCGTTTACATGAACCTGTGCGTCAACAATGCTTAATGTGTCGCCGGGTATGCCCTGGCATCGTTTTATATAGTTTTCGCGCTTGTCAACCGGCCTGTAATACGGCGAGTCGGCATCCATTGGATAATTAAAAACAACCACGTCGCCCCTTTTTACAGTGGTGAGGCCTGGCAGGCGGTAATATGGGAGCTTTATTCCATCCCAATACGATTTGGTATAAAAATACGGCAGGGTATTATGGGCGAATGGAAATGCAATGGGTGTAATTGGCGTACGTGCCCCATAACTGATTTTGCTTACAAAAAGATAATCCCCTGGTAAAAGCGAGTTCTCCATTGAGCCGCTGGGTATAACGTAAGCTTCGATAAGAAAAGTGCGGACAAGCATTGCTGCTATTACCGCAAATACTATCGCTTCCGTCCATTCACGGGCGTGGGACTTGTTGAGGCGCCTGTGAAGTTTTTCTTTAAACTCAAGCGTTGCCGATTTACCTAAATATTTTGTCTTTTTATCAAATCCCCATTTCGGGAGGTAAATAAACCCAAAAACTATCGCAGCAATTTGTTCGCGAATGGTAAACTTTCCGTACGATTTTATAAAATCGATAAAAACCGTAATTGTGATCAGAAAATTTAATAAAGGAATAAACAGGCAGATGATCCACCAGCCGGGCCTGCCGCTTAGTTTAAGCATTACATAAAAAGCATATACGGGGATAAGCGCTTCCCATCCCGGCCGGCCGGCCTTTTGGAATAACTTATAAAGGCCAGCTAAAAATAAGCCAAGAAGTACAGCCGCAATTACGTATGCCATTGTTTAATAAAAACTAATGTCATTTGGATCCGCCAAACGGCGGAGAGAAAACTTTTCAAACTTGCCCTGTCTGCTGATATGTTCGAAAAGTTTTCTCCTCGTACCTCGTCGAAATGACATTTTCTTAAATCCGAAATCTTCTAACGTACTCCCCTGAACAGCCTGCTCCACCTGATCTTACTGAAGAAAGAGGCGTTATCATCCCAGCTCATCCAGATGAACAGCGCTTTGCCTACGATATGGTCTTCAGGTACAAATCCCCAATAACGCGAATCTTCTGAATCGTGGCGGTTATCGCCCATCATCCAGTAATAATTCATTTTAAAGGTGTAGCTGTCGGTTTTCTTGCCATTTATAAAAATGTCCTTGCCGTTTACCTCCAGTTTATTGTTCTCATAAACCTCGATGCAGCGCTCATAAAGCGGAAAGGTCATGCTGTCCAGTTTTACGGTCCAGCCTTTTTTGGGGATGATTATCGGCCCGAAATTATCTACGTTCCATTTGTAGTCGGGTATCTTGGTCAGCATTACGTGTATTGGAAATACATGCGGAAAAACCGGCCCCATTTGGTCAGGCGCGCCTTTTGGCGTAATATGGGGCGTAATTGATTTTACATTCGAGTATCCCTTTAAAATGCCGGCCGCCTCTTTTGTCATTGTAGGGTTGGGATTGCCTTCATAAAACGAGACGTGCAGCTCGTCAAAAATTTGTGGGTTGATATCTATACCGGTTGTCGTCAGGTTATAGTCTATCTGGGCCTCGGGCGGTTCGGGCATAGCTTTTCCGTTCACGTATACGCGGGCATTAACAACGCTTAAGGTATCGCCCGGCGTGCCCTGGCATCTTTTTATATAATTTTCGCGCTTGTCAACAGGCCGGTTATTTATGGTATCCTGCGGATAATTAAATACCACCACATCATTTTTTTTCACAGTGCTAAAACCCGGCAAACGGTAATATGGCAATTCAAGGCCATCCCAATAGGCCTTGGTGCCTATCAGGGGCATGGTATGATGGGCAAACGGAAAAGCAATGGGCGTCATCGGCGTGCGCGCGCCATAATTCACTTTGCTTACAAACAAAAAATCGCCGACAAGCATTGATCTTTCCATTGAAGGGGTAGGAATTACATAAGCCTCAATAAAAAAAGTGCGTATAAGGGTGGCGGCAACAACTGCAAAGATTATGGCTTCGGTCCACTCCCTTGCGGAAGACTTTTTTAAAGTTTTTTTGTGCTTTTCCTTAAATTCAGGACTTGCGGATGGCCCCAGGTATTTTGTTTCTTTATCAAATCCCCATTTTGGAAAATAAATAAATTGGAGCAACACGCCCGCCGCTTGTTGGCGCAGGCCGAATTTTCCAAATGATTTAACGAAATCGATCGTGATGCCTACCGCTATCAGGACATCGATCACCGGGATAAACAATAATAGTACCCACCACCAGGGCCGGCCGCTTAACCGTATCATCACCAAAGCATTGTAAACCGGGATAATGGCTTTCCAGCCGGGCTCGCCGGCTTTTTCAAATAATTTCCACAGGCCAACATATGGGAGTACGATTAGTATTATAAAGAAGAGTGCAAATTCAACTACGTTCATTATTGTATTTTTAAGTATTCAGCTATATTTTTAAATTCCAAAATCAAACATTTCTTCCACCGAAAAAAAGCCCTTCCGTCCCTGTATCCATTCAGCAGCCATTACGGCGCCCAGGGCAAAGCCGTTCCGGTTATGTGCAGTATGCTTAAATTCTATCATATCAACTTCCGAGTCGTAGATAACCGTATGTGTGCCCGGAACGCTGTCGATTCGGAAAGATTCAATAAGCAATTGGTCGTTATTTATATTTTCATCGGCGGCGTCCGCTCCGTCCGCGGTTAGCACATTCACCCACTCTTTCTTTGAGTTCAGGTTTTCAATAATGCCTTCGGCGATAGTAATGGCTGTTCCGCTTGGCGCATCAAGTTTTTGCGTATGATGGATTTCCTCTACCTGGACGTCATAATAGGGGTAATTGTTCATCAGCTTTGCAAGTACGCGGTTAACATAAAAAAATACATTTACCCCGACGCTGAAGTTTGAAGCATAGATCATCGCACCGCCGCTCTGCTCACACTCTTCTTTTACCTGCTCAAATTCACCATACCAACCGGTAGTGCCGACCACGACGGGCACGCCCGCCTCAAAACACCGCTCTATATTTCCCAGCACGGTTGCAGGCGTACTAAACTCTATGGCCACATCCGCTTGCTGCAGATTTTCGGAGGTAAGCTCGTGCTGGTTGTCATAATCGATCTTCAATACTATCTCGTGTTTGCGGTCAATGGCTATTTTTTCAACCATTTTCCCCATCTTACCATAGCCTAACAATGCGATTTTCATTTTAACTATTTATTTTCATCGGTTCGTGCGCCTGAAAGTTTAAGTTTTACCACATAGCGCGTAAAGATTTCACAAAAGACACAAAGAGGAGGAAAAAATGTGAACTTTCGCAAACTTTAGCGGACTTAACAGTGAAACATATCAAACATATAATAAGCACAGAAGCGCACAAAGTAACACAAAGATTTTATCACTAAAAATATAATTTTGCCCGCTTCATACCATCGCTTTCAGATATGCTTGTCGTTCCGGCTAAAATACGTCTTCTCCCCTGGGTTATCCCGACGGCTATAATCACCTCCCAACACTAAAATGTAAAGGTAATTTTTATACCGGGAATATAAGAACCAATGGAATTCAAGGCATATACCGGCGGGTTGATCAGTGCCGGCGAAATTTTCATCGAAAGGTTATTATCCATCGTATAAGCGCTGATAAATTTTGCATCTATATAAGCATCTACCACATTTATTCCCCAGGCGCCAAGGGTGGCTAATATACAAAGGTCGCGGTCGCGCCGGTAGCCGTCGGTAGCATCGTAAAGGGCCTGGTTGGGCTGACTTATATATAATTGGTATTGCGCGTAATAGGGGTCTTTGGGCCCGGGTGCTATGCCATGTTCCCTGTATTTTGATAAGGCTAAAAATTCGTTGTAATTGGTATTGTTGTAAATTATTGCCACGCCTAACAGGCCGATACCGCCGTAAATTACCGGGACTTTCCACCAGCGATGATTGTAAATTTGGCCCCAGCCCGGGATCATCAGGGAGCGCATTATAGCCTTATGCGGACTGTGCAAAGTGTCGGGTTGGGTAAATTTTATGGGCTTTTTAGGCTTAAATAGCCTGGCAGCGGCAGTATCGCGCTTTGTTGATCTCAGCGAGTCCCTGCTGCTTTTTAAAACAATCGATTTTTTTGCAGTATCGGGTTTTTGTGCGTTTGCAGTAAAAGCACAGGCGGCCAAAAAACAAATTACGAGCAGATATTTATACATTCTTTATTTTAAAACCGCTTTAACCGGGTATGTACTTTTACCAATCCATAATTTCAAGGATACGGTTCAGATCGCTTTCCGATAAAAACGGGATCTCGATACTTCCCCTGCCCTGCGCGCCGATCTTTAGCTTAACCCTTGTGCTAAATTTCGATGCCAGGTCGTCCTGTATTTTTTGGACTTGAAACGAAATTGGTTCAGGCTGCTTTCCTTCTTTCCTTATGGGCGCCCTTTGTACTTCCCGTGCCAGTTCTTCTGCTTTACGAACGGACAAACCTTCTCTTATGATATGCTGATGCAGAAATATTTGTTTGGTTGGATCGTCGATGGTTATCAGGGCTTTAGCGTGGCCCATGCTAAGCTCGCCGTCCCGTATGGACGCCTGGATTACGGGCGGCAGCTTTAACAAGCGAAGGAAGTTAGCAACCGTCGAGCGGTTTTTGCTTACACGCTCGCCCAATTCCTCCTGCTTCAGGTGGCATTCTTCAATCATCCGCTGAAAGCTTAAAGCAACTTCAATAGCATTCAGGTTTTCGCGCTGGATGTTTTCAATAAGCGCCATCTCCAGCATTTGCTGGTCATTGGCGGTACGTATATACGCCGGTATTTGGGTCAAACCCGCCAATTTTGCTGCGCGAAAGCGGCGTTCGCCGGAAATAAGCTGGTAGCTGTGCGTGTTTAAGCGGCGTACAGTAATAGGCTGAATAAGCCCCTGCAGTTTAATCGAGTCGGCGAGCTCCTGTAAAGCCTCCTGGTCAAAATCTGTGCGCGGCTGGAAGGGGTTAACCTCAATTTCCGCCAACTTTATTTCGTTTACCGAGCCCAGGCTGTTAATTACCGGGGCGGAGGAAACGTTGCTTTTATTTTGGTGTACATTTTCAGAATCATTCAGCAACGCGCTTAATCCTCTCCCCAAAGCGTTTCTTTTTTCTGTACTCATTTGTTACACTGTTTCTATATTTGCCGCTGCCTCGGCGCTTACCAAACCATTTTTTCGTATAATTTCACGGGCAAGATTAAGATAATTTATGGCGCCTTTGCTTGTCGCATCATGCATAATAACGGATATTCCGAAGCTTGGCGCCTCGCTCAAACGCGTATTACGCTGGATGATCGTGTCGAACACCATTTCTTCAAAATGGGTCCTTACTTCCTCAACAACCTGGTTTGACAGGCGAAGCCTTACATCATACATCGTAAGCAAAATGCCTTCTATCTCCAGTTGCGTATTTAGCCTGGATTGTACTATTTTAATGGTGTTTAACAGTTTCCCTAAACCCTCGAGCGCGAAATATTCACATTGCACCGGGATGATTACCGAATCGGCAGCAGTTAAAGCGTTAATAGTAATAAGGCCAAGCGACGGTGAACAATCAATTATGATAAAATCATAGTCGTCCTTAACCACGTTCAGCACCGATTTCATTTTATATTCGCGGTCGGCCAGGTTTATCATCTCAATTTCGGCGCCTACAAGGTCAATATGCGCGGGCAAAAGATCCATATTCGGCGTTTCCGTTTTTTGTATGGCTTCCCGGGGATCTATACCGTTAATGATGCACTCGTAAATGCTGTTCTTTATATTCCTCGGATCAAACCCAATTCCGGAGGTTGAGTTGGCTTGCGGGTCGGCGTCAACCAATAATGTCTTAAACTCCAGCACGGCTAAACTTGCAGCCAGGTTTATGGACGATGTGGTTTTTCCGACACCACCTTTTTGATTGGCCAAAGCTATAATTTTACTCATTTTTATATCAGAAAAAATTTATAAATGGGTTTTTTTGTGACAACGAAATAATAGGAACGAAAGTTTCTGCCTCCGTATTTTTCTCATCGGGCTAAAGATACATATTTAAATAATTCAGAAATCCACAGCTTTTGCCTTTTTACAAACAAAATTAGTGAGTGGTGAGTAGTGAGTGGCATATCGCTTGGAAATAGAATTGATAAAAATATTATTTTAATTTGGTCGGTTTGTGCCGTTTCTTTGTTAACACTAATTAAACATTCAACTATTTATTCGCCAACTCGCTATTCACTGCTCACCATTCACTAATTCACCTATGATTACTATCATATCAGGCACCAACCGACCCGGAAGCTCAACCCTTAAACTGGCGCAATATTACCAGCGGCGGCTTGGCGAAAAAGGATTGGAAGCAGGCCTGGTTTCGCTGACGCAATTACCGGCTAATATAATTGAGAGCGATTTGTATGGCAAGCGAAGCGCCGGATTCCAGCCACTGCAGGATATTATTACCCAAACCGAAAAGTTCCTGTTTATTATACCGGAGTATAACGGCAGTTTTCCGGGCGTTTTAAAGGTATTTATGGATGCCTGCAGCCTTCCCGAAAGCTTTTATGATAAAAAGGTGGCGCTTACCGGCTTGTCATCAGGCAAATACGGCAATATCCGGGGCATTGACCATTTTACGGGCGTTTGCCACTATATGAACTTGCATGTGATGCCGCTTAAAATTCACATAGCATCCATAAACAAAGAGTTTGACGAAAACTACAATCTTTTTAAAAAAGATACGGTGCAATTTACCGATGAGCAGATGGATAAATTTATCCTCTTCTGATTGTACCGATTTGAAAATGACTGCACGGATCCTTCAAGGCAAGCGCAGTCCAAACCAGGTGTTAATCAATTTTGATAATCCGGGCTGTATATTAAAAAGGATATCAGCGCAACAATAGCAGCATCAAAAGATCATCGGCAGCCTCTTCAAAAAAATCCCTGCAATCATCGCTTGACCGGTGAAATCCCGGTTAGCCGTTAATCACCTTCGCCATGATAAATGCCGCAGCCGCAGCCAGCGCGCCGATGATCAGCACTTTTAATGCGCCGCTGAATAATGGCTGGCCGGTAACCTTGCTCTTGAAATACCCGAATACGAACAGGCAAACCATGGTGATTGCACATGAATAATACAAAGCATGCTGCGAATCGCGTATAAAAAAATAGGGTGAAAGCGGGATAATACCGCCTATAATGTACGAGATGCCGATGGTGACCGCGCTTTGCGTTGCCCGGTTGGCCTGCGGCTTTTCGAGGCCCAGTTCATAACGCATCATAAAATCGACCCACTTATCTTTATCTTTTGCCATTTCATCGGCGATCTGGTCCTGCAAAGCTTTCGAAAGGCCAAAACCGGCGAATACCTCTTTCACCTCAAATTTTTCCTGTTCGGGCACCCGCTCTATTTCTTCGTATTCGCGTTTCAGCTCCGAATTGTAGTGATCGGCCTCCGTGCGGCCTGCTAAAAAGCCTCCCAGCCCCATAGCGATGGAGCCCGCGACAATTTCGGCTATCCCGGCAGTTACCACGATGCCTGAGGAGCCGCCCGCCCCGCTTAATCCGGCCGCCAGGGCAAAAGGTACGGTTAACCCGTCAGACATCCCGATAACAATATCGCGTATGGTGTCTGAGCTTTTTAAATGATGTTCGTGATGCATGTTTAAATGTAGCCCTATATAGCGGGTTGTGCGAATAAAAAAAGTAATTTATTATTAATCTTAATTATTTGTTTTTATTGTAAAAAAATTATCTTTACAGCACAAACCCTAAATTAATGCGCTTTTTGTTTTTCCCCCTATTAGCGATCCTATTGCTTCCTTTTGTTTCACTAGCTCAAAGCACTTACCAGCCTGGTGTAATTGTCAATTTAAAGGGCGACACAATTCGTGGATTTATTAATTTTACTGAATGGGAAAATAACCCTAAACGCATAACTTTTAGATCTGATCAGAATGCCACGGCCACACAGTTCACTGCTAATGACATACGGTATTTCAGCGTAAATGTGGGTCACTTGGCCGAATTCCAAAGCTATATAGGCCCAATTAGTACCAATAGTATTGAGGTTAGTCAACTGCCTGTCGGCAGGGACACGAGCTTTACAATAGATACCGTTTTTTTAAAAATTTTGCAAAAAGGCAGTAATGTGGTGCTGTACTCTTTCGCCGACAATTTCAAAACGCGTTTTTTTATCGCCGAAAAATCCCCGGACGAACCCAAGGAATTAATATACCGCCCTTATTACAATAGTAATGAGGAAAATGGCCGGGATAGGACTGTTTATGAAACGCCCTACAAAGGGCAGCTTTACGATGCTGCCGTTAAGGCGGGTAAAAACTCAGCGGCATTAAAAGACTATATTCAAAAGGCCGTTTACCGGGAAGCCGACCTGGTGAATATTGTAAGCCAAATAAACGGCATTTCGAACACCGACCTTTCAAAAAACAACCTAACCAAGGCTAAAGGATCAAATATTGCCATTGCCATTATCGGCGGCATACTTGTCATTATCGCAACGATTGGTGAATTTTCGAGACTTCATGGCAAATAACCCCTTTTTTAATTTATAAACCCGCTTAATGATGAAACCCCTGTTTACGCTACTATCAGCAATTTTTTTGCTGCCACTTTTCGCTTGCGCTCAGAGCAATTACCAGCCGGGCTACGTTGTTAGTTTGAAAGGCGATACCCTGCAGGGGTTTATTGACCTGCAGGGCTGGGATTCAAACCCCTCGGCAATACCATTTAAATCTGCTGTCACCGATCATGATAAAAAAACTTTTACAACAAACGACATCAGCCTTTTTAATATTAATGGCTATGCCACTTACAAAAAATATACCTGCTCTATAAGCCTGGATATCACAGACCCCTCACATATCATCGAAGGAAGGGACACGAGCTCAAAAGTTGAAACGGTTTTTCTCCAGGTGCTTCAGCAAGGAAAAAATTTAGCGCTTTACGCATACGCCGACAATATTAAAAAGCGATTTTATGTCGGGGAAAGTCCCGGTTATGCGCCAACAGAGTTGATCTACAGACGATATTTTGATGCAGCGGCAAAAAATGCCGCAGGCAGAACGGTTGAAGAAAATGGCTACCTGAAGCAGTTGTTTGCACTTGCCATTAAGTACAATGCGCTTGATGACAAGCTGACTTCAAAACTGGAAAACAATTTTACAACCTATAGCAAAGGCGACTTAATTGACATTGTGAGCAGGATAAACAATATATCAAAGGCCGAATTCGACAAAAAGTACACGGAACATGCTAAGACAAGTTTTTACCTCAGCGGCGGTGTAAATATATCTTCGTCATACTCAGATTCTCAATCGTCATATTCTATCGGAGGCGGGAAGTCGTCGACATCATCCCTCCCGGCTTTTGCGCTTGGCGTTAATATTATACCCAATCCCGTTGCCGGCAGGGCGGAATTGAGGCTGGACTTATCGGTCAACGCAACACAATTCAACTCATCATACCAGCTTAAAGTAAGCCCGTATAGCGGCGCCAAAACTTCGTACGATCAGTTGGGCGTATTTTTGACACCGCAGGCGCTTTACAATATTTACAACCAGGCCAATTTTAAATTTTACGTCGGTTTTGGAATTGCCTTGACTTATTTTACCTACAGCAACCCAAGCTTTAGCAGTCAGCCTGCCGGGAATGCGCTTTTCCCGGTCGAGCCATTCTATTTTAACAAGCTTGATAACGCTTTTTTGTTTAAAGCAGGTTTCAAAATCCAAAAAAACTGGGAAATATATTTTGATTACTATACCGCAACGGCTTCAACCAAGGGCGGATATTTTGCAATCAGTAATCAAAACAAACAGATTGGGTTAAGCTACTTTTTTGGAAGATAAATGAAATATCTTGATAGGTGCTTTCTTTTCGTTTCGTTATTGCCGCTGAGTTCATTTGCCCAATCCAATTTCAAGCCGGGCTATGTTATTACATTGAAAGGCGATACGGTGCGTGGGTTAATTGACTTTCAGGCCTGGGATTCAAATCCTGTAGCCATCTCGTTCAAACAAGCTATTGGAGAACGTACTAAGCGAAGCTTTACGGTTAACGATATTAACTTTTTTAGTATTACCGGGCAGGCAGCATACAAAAAATTCAACTGCTCAATAAGCATGGACATAACCGACCCCTCGCATATTGCTGAAGGCAGAGACACCAGCTTCAAAGTTGAAACCGTCTTTTTAAAAATACTGCAAAGCGGCGAAAATTTGGCGCTTTATTCCTATACGGATAATCTGAAAATGAGATTTTATATTGGGGAGGCCCCGAACTATACGCCGACTGAACTAATTTATAGATCGTATTTTGATTTAACCGCTACGAATAACCCCGGAAGGACCGTTAATGAAAATACCTATCAAAAGCAATTGTTTGCGTTGGCAATTAAGTACAATGCACTGGATGACAAATTAACGGCTTTGTTGGAAAATTCATTTGCAAGTTATAGTAGAGGCGACTTGTTGCCTATAGTGAGCAGGATAAATAACATATCAAAGGCGGAATTTGATAAAAAATACGCCGATGTCAATAAGTTAAGTTTTTATGTAAGCGCTGCTTTAAGTATGTCGGCTATTTCATCTGATGCCGGATCGGGATATTCCGCCGGAGGCGGCGGATCAGCAAGTTCCTATCTGCCGGCTATTGCATTTGGAATTAATCTGGCGCCCGACGTTAACGGCGGAATTGCCGAATTCAGGGCAGACATATCCGTAACCTCCTCTCAATTTAATTCATTGTACCAGCTTAGGGTGAGCCCCTATGGAGGGGCAAAAGCATCGTTCGGCCAGGTTAGCATATCACTTACCCCGCAGGCGCTTTTTAATATTTATAACAAATCCGATTTTAAGATTTATTTGGGGTTCGGAGCGTCTTTAAGCGCATCTGTTTTTACAAATCCGCACTTTGAAAGTCAGACATCTGCTTTAAACCCATATTTTCCAAAAGAGCCGTACTATTTTAATAAGATCAACAATGCCTTCTTGTTTAAAGCCGGTTTCAGGCTACATAAAAATTGGGAGGTCTATTTTAATTATTTTACAAAGACTACCCTAACCGGGGGCGATTATTTTGCTTTAGGCAACGAAATGAAACAGGTTGGCCTCAGCTATTTTTGGAGCAAATAAATCAATTCGATTAATTAAATTATAGGAAGAGGCCGTCCGCAAATTAGCATCGCACATGAATCATTTTAATAAGTTATTGACATTCGTCTTTTTATTCCCGCTATTTTCATTTGCCCAATCCAATTTCAAGCCGGGCTATGTTATTACTTTGAAAGGCGATACCCTCAGGGGATTTATTGACTATAAAGAATGGGATAAAAACCCGGTTAAAATAAGTTTTAAAAATAATTCAGGCGACAACCGTACCGAAATTTTCACAACTGAAAATGCGCGTCAATTTGTTGTGTCGGGTGCGGAATGCTTTAAACGGTTTACTGTGCATGTCAGCCAGGACCAGGTTGAACTGGCTAATGTAAAACAAGGGGCTGATACCAGCTTTATAACCGCTAAGGTTTTTTTGCGTCTGCTAAGCGCAGGTAAAAATATTTCTCTTTTTAGTTATACCGACAAAATTAAAACAAGATATTACATTTTAGATGGCGTGGAAGAGCGCCCGCAGGAACTTGTGTACCGGGTTTATTATAGCGCCGGAAATTCGACGATGCTGCAAACAGAAAATAGATTTCGCAGCCAACTTGAATATTTGAGCTCCAAACATAATGTGAAAAACAGCACGCTTGAAAGTAAAATTTTATATTCGGAATACCAGGAGGCCGACCTGGTTAAAATAGTGGAATTAATAAATGGCGAGCCAAATAAACAGGTTACGCCGGCAAGTCACTTTGGCGCCCGGTGGTACGCAGGCTTAGGTGCTGCAAATAATAACCTTTCATTTACCGGGGTTATAAATTATGCAAACAACAGTAATACCTTTCCGAAAGCGTCAACCGGATTTGACCTGTTTCCAAATAAAAACACACAAAGATTATTTCTGCGGGCGGAATTATCACTTGGTCAAAACCAGCATTCTTTTTCGTATGGCCCGGATGCTTCGGGATATTCATCAAGTTTGAGTAAAATAATTCAGCAAAATATTACTATTTCGCAGCAAGTGGCCTATAACATTTATAATACTGACCGGTTTAGCATATTTGTTGATGCAGGGATAGCGCTAAATGTATCGTTTTACAATAAATACCATTTTACCGAAAATTTTAGTAATACCGCGTCAACTACAACAAATGAATTTCCGGTAACGCCTCAGAAATGGCTATCGTTCCCTCTCAAAACCGGAATTACATTAAATAAAAGGATAGAAATCTATTTTGGGTACATATTAATAGAATCCAACAACGACAATTATCAACCTTTTACCGGGAAGATCTATGAGTACCAGGCAGGCATAAATTATTTATTCGGTATAAAATGATCAACCGCTAAAATCGCGCCCTTACCTCACAATCACCACCCATCCAGAGATTTTTGGCGTTTTGTTTTTTAAGTCGATGATATAATAATAAGTGCCCGGCGGCAATGCCGAGCCGTTGTACGTACCGTTCCAAGGTTTCGAATAACCCGTGCTCTGGAAAACTTGCTGCCCGTAACGATCATAAACAAACAGTGTGCTTTGGGGGTAGGTCTCCAGCGCCCTGATATCCCAGAGATCATTAATGCCATCGTTATTTGGTGAAAATGCGTTGGGTACAATTACCTTTTTATAAACTTTTACGAAGATATTACTAGTCGAAGTGCCGCAGGTTGACGATGCGACGGTCAGCGTGTACGTGATATCATTTGTCGGCGTACAGACCGGGGTGAGCGAAGCCGGGTTATCAAGGAAGGTAGCCGGTGTCCATGAATAGCTGGTGATATTATCGCCCGCCGCGCTTCCATTCAGCTTAACCGACTGGCCCTCGAACAAGGTGATATTGCCGCCCCCATTTGCTACCGGGTTTTGATTTACCTTAACTGTCACCGACCTGCTGCTATCACTGCAGCCGCCATTACTAACGCGCACCGTATAGGTAGTGGTTTGCAGGGGGCTGGCAATTGGGTTGGGTATTGTGTCGTTATCGAGGCCGGAAGATGGGGACCACCGGTAATATAAACCGCCCGAGGCATTTAACTGTGTGCTTTCGCCAGCACAAATGGCAATATCCCCGCTTATTACGGACGTCACTTTCGGCGTAACCGTTACCATGGCATTTACCGGCGGCGCGGCACAACCGCTGGCAGACACCACCGATACCGTATATACTCCGGAATTTGCCGTGGTAACATTATTGACAACCAGCGGATTCCCGGAAAAGGCCGCAATATTCGGCCCGGTCCAAATATAACTTGCGCCGCCGGAAGCAGACAGTTTTAAGGTGCTGCCTTCGCAAACTGTTTGCGGTGCAATCGGCGGCACTATCGGAAGCGCCGTCACATTTATTGTTAAAGGAGGCGAATAAACCCGGCAGGCCGCATTTGTTATTGCCGATCCGTTCGACACGCCAAGCCGGTATTGATAAGTGCCGATCGTGGCATTTAAAAACCCCACCCGCAGCGAATCTGGTATTTGGCCTGCAGTCGGAGATACATCGATCCAGCCCGTGTTATTTTTATTTAATTGCCACTGGTATGACAGGACGCCATTGCCAACTACCTGCGCCCTTAAAGTATAAATAATATTGCTTCCCTCGCACAATTGGGTAGTAGCCTGACCGCCGGTCGAGCCGAACCCGAGGTTGATTACCGGGCCGCAGGCCCTGAAGGTTATATCGTCCAGGATAAAGTCGTTTCCGTTACCGCCGGACGCGTTATTGGTCATTTTAACTACTATGTCGTAAACATCTGCAGGCGTTGTAAAAAAAGTGCTGTATTTTATCCAGGTTGGGCCGTCGTTATATGGGCTTGGGGGGATATCGCCTGTTGTTTTAGTAACCAGCCCCCGCCCTGAAGTAGTTTCAATTGAGAAAGTAATGTTTGGGTGAATAAAGCTGGCGGTAAACTGGCTGGGGATCATCAGGTTAAGAATATACGCCGAAAATTCGTACGTGGTATTCGGACATAATGTAGGCGCCTGCTGAACAAAAAAAACGCTCGGCTGGTACGAGGCGTTAATGATCATCATGTAGCCGTTGGGATTGCCGGTATGATCAGCCTTGACCTGGTACCAGGTCGGCACATGACAATTGCCTGTGCGGGTATTAGCTATGGTGTATTGCCCGTCCTCGGGGCAGTCGCTGTCGGTATAGGTCATATTTGTTATGCCTTGCGACAGCGGCGCGCCCGGATTTGTGCCTGAACCAAAATCCTGGTTAATAACCGGGTCACCAAGACTGCCAGTGCAGGTTTGCGCCCGGCACGGTAATACACCGGCAGTAATTAATACCAGTAAAAATACTTTAATAATAGCTGCCCGCATTCGTTTTCCCGGATTACCGTTTATTCAAAAATAGCTATTTAATGCATTTGTTAGGCTGATGCATGGATTTGTATCAACTTGTACAAGGTTGGCACAGCATAAGCTACCGGATAATTAAAACCCAGCCGGAGATTTTGGGCGTGCCGTTCTTAAGATCGAGGACATAATAATAAGTGCCGGCCGGTAATGGCGAACCGGCGTATGTGCCATCCCAGGGTTTGGCATAACCTGTACTCTGATAAACCGGCTTTCCATAACGGTTGTAAACAAACAGTATACTTTCGGGATAGGTAAAGAGCTCCTTGATATTCCAGTTGTCGTTTATGCCGTCGTTATTTGGCGAAAACGCATTCGGGATGGTTATTTTTTTGTAAACCCTTACATAAACGCTGCTCGTAGAACTGCCGCAGGTTTGGGAAATTAAATTTAACGTATAAGTTATATTGTCGGTAGGGGTGGCAATGGGCGTCAATGATTTCGGATCGTCAAGGAAAGTGGCTGGTGTCCAATAATGATCGGTGATATTGTCCCCGGATATAGAACCGTCGAGCTTTACCGACTGGCCCTCAAATATTATTTTATTTCCGCCCGCTTTGGCAATCGGGTTTTGATTCACCGTTACCGTGACAGATTTAGTGCTGTCGGCACAACCGTTATTACTGATAGTAACCTTATAAGTTGTTGTCTGCAATGGCGTCGCCAGTGGGTTGGGAATATTGTCATGGTCAAGCCCGGCTGACGGTGCCCATTTGTAATACAAGCCGCCGGATGCGCTTAATTGGGTCGATTCGCCCGCGCAAATAGCCACCGGGGCGCTTATTGAAGGCACAACCTTCGGCACCACCGTAACAGTGGCGCTGACAGGGTTGGCAACACAGCCGCTGTCTGACACCGCCACTACCGTGTAGGTCCCGGCATTTGCCGGCGTAACATTATTAATGACGAGCGGGTTTTGTGATGTTGCCTGCATGTTAGGCCCCGTCCAGGTATAATGCGCGCCGCCCGATGCATTTAGCGTGAGTGTATTCCCTTCACAAACCGTTTGATCAGCAACGCCTGCAACCACCGGTAAAGGGTTCACATTCACTGTTAATGGCGGAGAGTATACGCGGCATTGCGCCGAAGAAATATTGGAGCCGTTTGCCACACCCATGCGGTATTGATAAGCGCCCGGCGCAGCGTTTGTAAAACTGATATTATAGGTGTCAGCGGTTTCGTTCGCGACATCGACCCAACCGTTCCCGTTATACTGAGACTGCCATTGGTATACGGGATTGTTATCGCCCACCACTGTAGCTTTCAGGGTGTAACTGGCATTGTCGCCCTGACATATCGCCTTGTTTCTCGGACCGCCAACTACGCCAAAGCCTGATTTAATGATCGGCCCGCAGGCCCTGAAAGTAATATCATCAAGGATCAGGTCGTTGCCGTTTCCGCCCGGCGCCAGGTTGCTCATTTCAACGACCACGTCAGACCCATCGGCAGGCGTTGTAAAATACACGCCATATTTATTCCAATAAGTGGTACCGTAGGGCGTAGTCGGGATAGTTCCCGTAGTATCCGATGCTAACACTTTACCGGCTGTTGTCTCGATAGTAAAAACAATATTTGGTTCGATAAAGGCGGCGCTGTCGGCAGATTTTATGATCAGGTTAAGCACGTATGCCGAAAACTCGTAGGTGGTATTAGGGCATAAGCCTTTGGCCTGCTGAATAAAAAACAGGCTCGGGTCATACGATGCGTTTACGATCATCATATACCCATTTGGATTGCCGGTATGATCGGCCGTCACATTATGCCAGGTTTCGGGATGACAATTTCCCATGCCTGTTAAACTGTTGGCGATAGTGTAGTAACCATCGTTCGGGCAATTGTCGGTAGTATATTTTAAGGTAGTGTTATTTAACTGAGGCCCCGGGTTGGGCCCCGATCCAAAATTTTGGTTAATAACCGGATCGCCTAAACTGCCGTTACAGGTTTGTGCATTGCTATGTACGGTAAGTAATATGCAGGCTACCGCAAAAAATAATTTCACACCAAATGGTCGCATCAATTCATAACTGCAATGCTGCAGCGATATTTCAAAAATAAATTATTTACCTGATGCGGGGCACAAAACTTACATAACCAGGCACTATTTTGGTTACGTTGGCTATAACAAATATGCGACAAAATATCCAATAATTTTTTGAGAAACGGACGAAATCATGGCGGGCTGATCTTCAAATTATCATAACCTTTGGCGTCCGCGATACTTGATTGCAAAAAATCATTATATAATTAAAAAAACTATTTTTGTTACCCTGATTAATGCCTATGGTAAAAATATACCTGGTCCCAATTTTTATTTTTGCTGCGGCCACCGGCATTAATGCGCAAACCAGGCCCGATACTGTACGAAAGGATAGTACCAGGCATATACAACCCGTCACCATCAGGGCCTACCTGTCTGAACAGCCTATGCTGAGCGTACCTGCCTCGGTTAGCGTCATCGACGAGCAGCAGTTAGGCATACAGCCTGATAATTCCTTTATCCCGGTACTGAACACCGTGCCCGGCGTGCGGGCGGAAGAGCGTTCGCCGGGCAGTTACCGTCTATCTATCCGGGGCAGCCTGCTGCGCTCGCCCTTTGGCGTACGCGATGTGAAAATTTATTATGACGATATACCTCTTACCGATGCCGGCGGCAATACTTATCTGAATGCCATTGATTTCAACAGCATTCATAATATGGAGATACTGAAGGGTCCCGATGGCAGCTTGTTTGGTGCAAACTCAGGCGGCGTGGTTTTATTAAGCCCGGTTAGCCGCCATGCCGATAGCAATTTTGTATCGGCAGGTTTAAACGGCGGTTCATATGGCTTGCTGCACGAAAATACGGCTTTGCAAAACAGATCAGGCAGTTCCCAGTTGAACTTAAACCAGGCTTATGAAAGTTATGGCGGCTACCGTCAAAACAGCTATATGCAGCGTCATTATGCGCAGGCCGTAAACAACTGGACTTACAGCGAAAAAAATGATTTCCGCATTTTAGGCTTTTATTCCGACTTAAGCTATGAAACTCCCGGGGGTTTAACTTTAAGCCAGTATGAAGCTGATCCCCAATCGGCGCGGCTGGCGACAAAAGCATTCCCCAGCGCTATTGATCAGCATGCCGCTATCTACCAAAAAATGCTGTTTGGCGGGGCGGTCAACGAGTATCACTTCAATGACCACTTACGCAACGTATTATCCGTTTTTGGAACTTATGTTGATTTTAAAAACCCCTTTGTCACCAACTACGGCCAGCGTTATGAAGGCACCTACGGGTTTCGCACTTACTTTGAATACGAGAGCGAAACGCGTGCCTACTATTGGAAAACAAACTTCGGCCTGGAATGGCAGCAAACCAACTCCGACATTAACAATTACGACAACAATTTTGGCGTGAGGGGCAACCCCCAAACTTTGGATAAGATACATACCAACCAGCATTTCTTTTTTGCAAGGTATGTAGCTGATATTTACAAAAGATTGCACCTGGAGGCAGCGTTGAGCCTTAACTTTTATGATTACAAGTTCCTGAACGTTTTCCCAAATGTCGAGACAGCCTACACCGATCGTAATTTTACACCGCAGCTAATGCCGAGAATCGCTTTATCGTACGGGTTTACGGATGATTTTATATGGCGCGCCTCAGTTAGCCGGGGCTATTCAACACCCACAACAGCTGAAATCCGGCCAACTGACCATGCCATCAACCCCGGCCTGCAGGCAGAATATGGCTGGAACTATGAAACCGGTTTCCGTTTGAGAAATACTGATGAAAGTGTGTTTTTAGACGCGTCTGTTTTTTACTACCATATCCAAAATGCCATTGTGCCGCGTTTTAATGCCGACGAAACGCAATATTTTATCAATGCAGGCGGTACAAATCAACCCGGGGCCGAAATATATTTTTCCGGCTGGATCATCAGGCAGAATAATTCAGGATTTATCCGGGGATTGCAGGTCAATGAATCGCTTACGTTTGATAGATTTACTTTCAGCAGCGACTATCACGATGCCACAAATAATTATGCCGGTAATCATTTGACTGGAGTGCCGGAACAGGTAATTGTTAGCAGCGTTCAAATCAAACTGCCGCAGTATTTATTCTTTTTTGTTCAACACAATTATACCGCTGCCATCCCGCTGAATGATGCCAACACTGTTTATGCCCCGCATTATAATTTGTTGCAGGCAAAAATTGGCTGGCAGCATAAATTCAACCATAAAAACCGCCTGGAGATCTATGCCGGATCCGACAACCTGCTCAATGAAAAGTACAGTTTGGGAGATGATTTGAACGCCACCGGCAGCCGCTACTATAACGCCGCCCCCTTGCGAAATTATTATGCTGGATTTAGTGTGATGTTTTAAGAACTGGAAAGCAATAAGGGCGCCCTCAAAACGCCCCTATTGCCTGTTTTTATGGAGTAACTGGCTCTGAAACGTTGCCGCCGCGCCCCTTAGTATCAAAGGCCCTGAACTTTACGGCGTTTCCTTCAATTGTAACAGCATCGTTATAAATTTTGCTTTTCGCGTCAGGGTCTTTGCCATCGGTGGTGTACCTGATAGTTAAACCGGGGAACTGTATATTAGCCGTATATTTTCCGTCCTGTAAAACAAGGCCGGGTTTTGGCACGCGGTAATTGTACCCGCCGTTATAATAACTTAAACGCGGCAGCTCCCTTTTGCCCAGTACGTTTAGAAAATTTGACCAGGCAACCTGGTAAAGCGAATCGCTTTTTGCCGTATTTGGTTCTGTCGCCCAATCGGGGTCCTTGCTCCAGGCGCGCTCAGCAAAACCCAATAAGCGCGGCAGCATCATATATTCAAGGCGCTCGGTGGTTTTTATATTCTCGCCCCAAACGGCGCTTTGGATGCCTAAAATATTGGTTTTGCCATAATCGGTAAGGCGCTGTTTGCCAATAAAGATATTACGGTTCAATGGCAGGCCGTCCCTGTCGACCTTTGAGTTCTTAAAATAGTCATATGGGATAAAGGAGAATGGCTTGTCGATATCCGAAAACGCGCCCCAGTAATAACCCGGCTCATCAAAAGATTTATAATGCGCCATGTCAAAATACAGATTGGTTACGTTGGTAAGCACCGTTTTGTAGCCGGCATTTGCCAGCTTGTAGGCCAAGTCTTCATTGCCTCCGCCGAGGGTATTGTTCCAAACTTCTACCTGCAAATGTTCAGGCATAAAGTCGGGGTTGGGCACATAAAAAGGATGCCCGTCCAGGGCTGTCTTCCGCAGCGCCATTTCTTCCCATCCCGAAAGGTACAGCCCCTTTGCTTTTACCAGCTTATTTACTTTTCCATAAAAATAATACCAAAGGTCGGCTGTGCTTTGTATTTCAGGATGACTTGCCTTCAAGGCTAAATAAGCCGGCGATTTTTCCCAAACATGTGCCGGCACTTCATCGCCGCCCCAGTTAATGGTTTTTAGCGGTACGCCGGCCTCTTTATACATATTTACAATATCGTTGATAACAGCCTCAACAAAATTATAGGTTGATGGCAGCGACACGTCTATTACATTGTCCCGCCAATACTGCGCCGTGCTGTAAACCGATTCATCATTTGGATCCTGCAGCAAATATCTTTCTGCTTCCGCCTTTTTCCCTTCGGCCATTAGCCGGTCCCTGCGGGCATTCATTGACTTTATCGCAGCACGTGCGTGGCCGGGCGCTTCAATCTCGGGCACTACCTGTATGTGCAGCTTGTCGGCATATTTTAATATTTCGATAAAGTCAGCCGTTGTATAAAAACCTGTGCCGGTTTTATTTTCAACTTCGCCGCCCGAGCCATGTGAAGGCGGTAAAAAGTGCTTCGCATCCAAAGTATGGCCGCGCCTTCCGCCAACTTCGGTCAGCTCAGGCAGGGAAGGTATTTGCAAGCGCCAGCCCTCATCTTCGGTCAAATGCATGTGAAACACGTTAAGCTTATAAAGCGCCATTACATCCAGCACCCGGAATATTTCGCTTTTTGGCTGAAAATTGCGGCCCACATCAAGCATGAAGGCCCGGTAGGAAAAACGGGGTTCATCCTGAATTTCCACGCAGGGGATTTCGATAGCTTTTTGAGGATGTTCGTACGCGGATGCCGGTATTAGTGTTTTTAGCGATTGAATGGCATAAAATGCACCGATCGGAGTAGACGCGTTAATGGTAATGCCATGGGGAGCAACTGAAAGTTCGTATTCTTCCGCCTTAAGGTTTCCGTTGGGGATAATCTGAATAACATTCAGATTGATAGATTTGGGACTTGGTTTATATTTTCCGTCAAACAATGAATTTAAAAATGCCCTTAAATCTTTGCCCTCTTGTTCAAATTTACTGTCAATGGAATAACCTATTACGATACGCTCGTCTAACCTAAACGTTCCACCCGTCTCCCTGTAACTTACCGGCGTAGGAAAAACCTTGGTTAACTGCGCCTCCGGTATATCCCTGATGCTTTTATTCTGGTCATAAATAATGGCCGGGGTAATCAAACCCACATAATTGGGCTTAAAGGGTTTTATGGTAAACGCCCCGGTATTATAGCCCTTATCCGGCTGCTCATCCCAAACTACATAAAAACCTTCCGGGCCATCGGTAACCGTAACTACCGGCTCCTCGTCGATAAATTTGATAAGCACCGATTCGCCGGGTTTTATTTCATTAAAAGTGTTTGTAGGTGTCAGGCTGAACAGGTCGCCGTTTACAAAATTGATGGTTGCGTTGCCGGTGACTGTTGCAGGCACGATCATACGCGCCGAGTTAAAATACATTTTCCAGCCGGTTGCCGGGAAAGTTGTTTTCCCGTTATTGGTGATGGTGATGGCGTTTAACGACTGATCCCGGCCCGGTGCGTCATTTTGCAGAGCCTCCCAGGTTATACTAAGGTCATGTGCATTAAACCTGGGAGCATCCTTTGTTTTTGCTATTGCGCCGGCAAATGTGGCCGCCATTAAAATAAGCGTAAAATAATACCGCATAGGTTGATAATTAGGAATATGATTGAATGAGTAAATATAGGCTATTTATGGATAGGTAAAATACTTTTTAAAATAATTTAAGAAGTAGCTGTGATTGTCTGACCCGAATTTTTAGAATTACGGAATTTTTAAAGGAATAGCCAATTCTACAAATTCTTTAATTCTAAAAATTCGGGTTCAGACAACTTAACCGACGACAAGCCAATTCTAATCGATAAATCTCCATTTTTCATCTATCGGGCCGTTCTAAAATAGCTCATTATCAATAAAATACCATTTGCCGGTTAAAATTGTCGCTTTGTCTATTCCTTTAAATCCCCGGTCTATTTCGTTTTGCTAAACGTTAACCCTTGTGTTTCTTTGAGCGTTGAAAATAAAAAAACAAACACTCACCACTAAAATATTAAACAAAATGAAAACAACAGTTTTAACAATCGCAATCGCACTCTCAACAGTATTTGGCATCAGCCAGTCAGCTTCAGCAGCAACAGGCAGCACACAAGAAGTAAGCACTATTTTAACCGACGTAAGCAACATCAGCCAAATTGAAGTACATGGCAACGTGGAGCTTTATTTGTCTGACGGCACTGCCGACCATGTGAAAGTGTACAACAACTATTATACTGAAAACGAATTGGTACAAAATGAGAATGGCGTACTTCGTATTTCTTCCTACTCGGCAAAAAAACTGAAAGTTTGGGTTACAGCAGCCGACCTGCGTACTTTATCGGTTTACGATAATGCCGAAATAAAGTCTTTCGGAAAATTCTCGGGAATTAACCTCGACGTTAAATTATATAACCATGCCTCGGCAAAATTGGATATGGATGTTTACGCTGCAAACATTATCCTGAACGACCGTGCGAAAGCTGACCTTTCGGGAACTGTTGACCAGGCCGATTTACAGTACAACAGATCGGCCTTTTTAAACACCGCCAACTTTGAGGCTGCGCGCCTGGTAAAAACGGTAAAATTTAATCATACCTGCGGCAAGGATACCACTGAATTTGCATCACTTTAATACTTGATCCATACGCTTTTAACCCGTCTCAAATGTATTGGGGCGGTTTTTTTATGATATATCCCTTTTATTATATTATGACAAAACAGCCTCGGGTGCAAATTAAATTATGGCAATAAAATGAACGCGGCCCTTTTAACTTCACCCGAACTTCGCTCCGCTTGTTCCCCCCTCTCTTTTGCAAGCAAAAAAGAGGGGAAAGAAACCTAAAAAAAGTACCTCTTGCCCCTTGAACGCCTGTGGCGTAGCGGCGAATGAGCGAGGTCCCATGCGTACGGGATTCGCGTTGGCAGACTAGCCGGGCGGCGATTTGATTTAACTAGCAATCTTCCGAAATACATTTTAATTATACAATCTTTACATTATTACATCAAATTTCCTAATTTCATGCTCTAAACCGCCCTGCATGTTAAAAGGTGTACTTTCAACCGGTTCGAAAGCCCCCGTTTTATCTTATCCATCAAAAAGGTATCATTTTATATGCTGCGTTTTCCTGCTATTGCTGTGCCCGGTTGCAAACCTTTTTGCTGAAGGCAGCAAGGAACTAACAGCAAACGGCGGTTACCGCGCTTTCCTTTTTTCAAGCCCAACGGGCAACTCTTCTTTCCCTTTTCCTACATTGGGTACCATGAAGGTTTATGTAAAAGCCGGAGAAACCATTAATGTAGGTTCAAGCGCCCAGGGGATCGGCGCGGGCACCATCAATTTACGCGCACCTGATGGCACAACCTATACCAGCGGCAGCTCGGCCCCGGTGGGGCTTATTGCCAACCGCAGCCAGGAGCTGGCCGGGCCACTGCCCAATGCAGGCGGATATAAGCCTTTTGCCATAACCGCCAAAGCCGGACAGGAAGGTATTTGGGAAGTTGACTTTATTTCGCAAAGCAACGGCGTTGATATGGGCAACCCGCTGCCGGTACCGGCAGGCGACAGCTGGGTACAGCCCGATGGCCAGTATATTGCCGCCTTTGACATATCGGTCCGAAATACTGCAAATTCGAATTTTATCAAGGGGAGGGTATTTACCAATGTATTTTCAGGCATATTGGGTACGTTCGATGTGGGCTTTAATGGCATTTTTAATATCCTGACCAGCGACGGCTATCAATATACGCTTAATAACAACGGGCAGGCGGGTAACGGCTTTACCTTTTTTGTAAATAATAAAGGTTTCAGGAATCCCGACGGGACAGCGTCCTATAAAAGCGTTGATGGTGTCGATAATCCTGATGTACAGGACCCCCGCGCGCCCGATTCGCCTTCGGATATCACGCAGAAAATATTTTTTAATACTCCCTCTCCAGACATGCCCTCGTCAGCGACTACTCCCGAAGGGATCGTAACATGGCTATTAAACCCGCCTGCTATACCAATGATAAGCAATGTTGCCTTTACCGGTATTGAAGGAACCCTGGGAAAAGCGGGCACCGGGCCGCTCGGCGCAAACTTTTCGTTTACCACGACGGCTGCCGGCGATTATTTAATTGCTATCGACATAAACAAAAATGGAATATTTACCGACCCGGTCGACCGCAAACTCACCGGCGCTATCAATGCCGGTAACAACAAAGTTTTTTGGGACGGCTTGGACGGCCTGGGCAACAAGGCGCCCGCAGGCCCCAACGCTAACTACAAGGCCAGCATTGCCGTAACAACAAAAGCCGGCGAAGTACATTTTCCCTTTTTTGATGTGGAACGAAATGTAAATGGCATCAAGCTAACCAGGATCAACGGGAATTATGCGCCTGATGACACGCTGTATTGGGATGACTCACCCATAACAGTAGTGGGCACCCCGTCAAAGCCTATCAAAAATCTCGGCGGTATAAGCAGCCTGGTAAATGGCCATAAATGGGGCACGCCCGCCTCCAATGCGCTTGACGACCAGGATTTTGGAAATAACAAAAGTATCGATACATGGTCGTACATATCAAGCGCCCCTTTATTAAGCTCAACGAGTATCCGGCTGCAGCAAGCCGACCTGGAAGTAGAAAACATTACGGCAGCGGCGGGCTGCGCGGGCCAGCCGGTGATCTATACCATTGTGGTCAAAAACAATGGGCCCGACGATGTTACCGGGGCAAAGTTCCGTTTTAATTTCCCCGGCGAGATTACAGGCGTTTCGGCTGTGAGTTCATCAACATCGGGAATATCATCTGTGTCGGAGGAAGTGGTTTCGGCAACCGCTTACAACGCCGGTATTGATATGGCCAACGGCTCAACCCGCACGTTTACCATAACAGGCCGGATAGCCCAGTCGGCCTCGGGCAGTCTTAGTGTTTCAGCCAGCATGATGCGGCCGCCGGATGTTACCGATCCTGACGCAACCAACCCTGACGCGTCGCCGCCTACTGATCCTGTTAATGAATGCAACGCGTTGCCTTCAGGAGCGGGCTGCAATAATATAAAGGCCAACGTAACCGCCTTTAAACCGGCGCCCGATGCCGGGCCGGACCAAACAGTTTTGCAGTACGCAACCGCCACAATATCCGGCATCGGCGAAGGCATTTGGACGCAGGCCCCCTCAGATCCATCCGTTGCCGTCATTACTGATCCCGGAAGCGCTTCGACGTCTGTTAGCGGACTGGATAATTTAGGCTTGTATCATTTTGTTTATACCAACGCCAATGCATGCACCGATACAGTCGTTATTAAGGTTATTGCCGCGGGGATAGTTATCCCAAACATTTTTACGCCGAATGGCGACGGCAAGAACGATGTTTTCGAGATAAAAGGCCTTGAAAGCTATCCCGGCTCGCAATTGCTCATCTTTAACCGCTGGGGCAGCGAGGTTTACAAGGCTGAAAATTACTTAAACAACTGGAACGGGAGCGGCCTGGCTGACGGGACTTATTACTATGTTTTAAACCGGCGCGAACGTACGGGCCACATCACCTCCTTTAAAGGCTGGGTATTTTTAAAGCGAAGCAAATAATGGGCAGGTTAAAATTGTATATGATAATTGGGCTGATGTTTTCATTTATAATGAAAGCCGGGGCGCAGCAGACTATACAATTCAGCCAGTACGTATTTAATGGCCTGGCCGTAAACCCCGCCTATGCGGGGTACCGGGACGACTGGACATTGAATTTAAGCAGCCGGCTGCAATGGGTGGGCATCAATGGCGCACCCCAAACAGAAACCATATCGATTGACGGCCTGGCCAATAATATTAACGGCAATATAGGCCTGGGATTGATAGGGACGGTAGACCGTTTGGGGCCCGAGAGCATCGCTTCTGTTTATGCAAATTATGCCTACCGGCTGCGTATTGATGAGCTTGATACAAAGCGCTTATGTTTTGGAATCGGTTTCGGGGTAATGCAGTATAGCCTTAATGGTTCGGCGTTCAATGCAACAGATGTCGGGGACGGCAGCGTACCGGCAGGGACGGTAAGTAAAGTTACTCCGGATTTTCGTTTTGGGATATACTATTATTCCCCTAAGGTTTACTTTGGGGCTTCGGTGTTTAATTTGCTTTCATCGACCATTGTGAATGTGACCAATAATGCGCCGATCGTAAGCCAGGCACGTACGGTTTACCTGACGGCAGGTACTTTGCTGCCCTTATCGCCCTACATCGATCTTAAACCGTCTTTTATGATCAAAGAAGATTTCAAAGGACCTACTAATATCGACCTTACCGGATACCTGGTGCTGAACAAGATCGTGTGGCTGGGAAGTTCCTACCGGACGGGCATCACCACCTGGAACAAAACAAACTTGCAGAGCGGGCTCGACAGTCCCGACGCCGTTGCCGCCATTGCCCGGTTAAGTATAAACGATCATTTTAGGATTGGTTATGCTTATGACTTTACCCTAAGCAAACTGGCGAATTATCAAAGTGGATCTCATGAATTGTCGTTAAGTTTAAGTTTTCCCGGTAAAAGACCAAGGATAATAAGTCCGAGATATTTTTAATTGAATGAAGAAATTAATATTGACCGGCATCTGGATAATGGCACTGGCAAAATACGCCGGGGCACAGGAGCAATTAACCATAAAACAGCAGGCCGACAGGCTTTTTGAGCGTTACGAGTACTTTAAAAGCCTGGGACTCTATCTGAAATTGATAAAAAAGCAAAAAAATGATGTGCAGCTATCGGAACGTATCGCCGACTGTTACCGCAATATAAACCGTTACCAGGATGCTGAAACCTGGTATGCCAGGGTAGCGATGGACGCCAAAGCCAGCCGGATAAGCCATTATTATTATGCCGGAGTTTTGCTGCGCGACGAAAAGTTCGACCTGGCTAAACAACAATATAAACTGTTCTATGCCGGCGATCCGCAGGCGCTAAAACTAAAACTTGCCGCATGCGATTCGGCAGCGTTATGGATGGCACAGCCATCGGCTTATAAGGTAGAAAACGACAGCAGCCTGAACAGCCATTATTCCGACTGGGGTTTAAGTTTCGAAGGCAGTGGGCAAGTGGTGTTTACATCCGACCGCAAAACTGACGCCGCCGATATTGACGATCGTACCGGCAATAACTGGTTTAAATCCTACGAGTCGGATATAAAAGGCGGCGATGTAAAGGAATTTGTTATAAACGCGGGTAAAAACAGCGCTTTCAAAGACAGCTATCACGTCGGCCCGATAGCGTTCAACAATGCGGGGGACACGGCGTATATTACCGTTACAACCGGCTTGTCGAAAAAGAAACTGGAGATTGACAAACCCGAAGCCAAAAGTACGCAGCGTTTATACAGCCGCCGCTTGCAACTGGTAATGGCAAACAAAACTGACGGCCAGTGGGTGGTTTTCGGCAGCTTTCCGTATAATAATATTCAAAAATATTCGCTTGGCGATGCGGCTTTATCGCCAAACGGGCGAATCATTTATTTCTCGTCGGATATGCCGGGCGGCGAGGGCAAAACCGATATATGGTATTGCGAAAAACGCGCCGATGGCAGCTGGGGCAGCCCGGTAAATTGTGGAAAAACGATCAATACGAAAGAGGAAGAAGCTTTTCCGGTTATTGGCGGCGATGGCGCACTGTATTATTCATCGAAGGGTTTGCCCGGGATGGGTGGGTACGATATTTTCAGGGCGACCGGTGAAAAAACCCATTGGGATACCCCAAAAAATATGAAATATCCGATCAACAGCACCAGCGATGATTTTTATTTGGTAACACAAGGCGGCGCGGAGGGTTATTTTTCTTCAAACCGTGAAGGCGGCCGGGGCAGCGACGATATTTATAGTTTTAGCATTAAGCCGGCTGACACGATACCTTCAAAACAAATAACTCATCATGATACTACCGGCAGAAAACCGGTTGGGCCAACAAAATTTGCCCCGGGACTGGTTTTGACTACAATTTATTACGACCTGGATAAATCTAACATTCGCCCGGATGCGGCGGCTGAGCTCGACAAGCTTGTCATATTGCTGAAACAGCGGCCAGCTTTAAAAATTGAGCTGTCATCCTACACGGACTCAAGGGCGTCCGATAGCTACAATATGGCGCTCTCGCAGCGCAGGGCCGCTTCGGCGTTTGCTTATTTGGTTAACAAGGGAATTGATGCAAGCCGGTTGCTGGCTAAATATTATGGTGAAACCCAACTGGTAAATAAATGCGCCGATAATGTGCAATGTACCGAAGCCGAGCACCAACTGAACCGGAGGACAGAGTTTAGGGTGGGAGATTTTTAGAACATTTTTAGGCGACCTAGGCCCTGACGCCGGAACTTGTTCAGATTGATTTATGAAACCGGTAAATCTTTATCGCCGGTAATAGCCGCCAAATTGTTATTTTTGCCGCTCTACATTACACCATGAGCGAAGAAAGATCATTAAATTTTTTAGAAGAGATAGTTGAAGAAGATATTGCCGCCGGCAAGCATGGCGGTCGTGTACTTACGCGTTTCCCGCCCGAGCCAAACGGCTATTTGCATATCGGCCATGCCAAATCCATTTGCCTCAACTTTGGACTGGCGCTTAAGTATGGCGGCCAAACCAATCTCCGTTTTGATGATACCAACCCCGCTAAGGAGGAGGTTGAATACGTAGACAGCATTAAGGAAGACGTAAAATGGCTGGGCTTTGAATGGGCCAATGAACTTTACGCCTCCGACTACTTTGACAAGCTGTATGAGTTCGCCGTCGCCTTGATAAAAAAGGGCCTGGCTTATGTTGACGATAGCACGGCCGAAGAAATAGCAGCTCAAAAAGGCACGCCGACCGAACCCGGCATAGCTAACCAGTACCGCAGCCGCAGTATTGACGAAAACTTGCAGTTGTTTGCCGAGATGAAAGCGGGCAAATATCCTGACGGCGCCAAAGTGCTCCGCGCGAAAATTGACCTGGCGGCGCCAAACATGCACCTGCGCGACCCCCTGATGTACCGCATTAAGCATACCGAACACCACCGTACCGGCGATAAATGGTGCATTTACCCGATGTATGATTTCGCTCACGGGCAATCGGATGCTATCGAGGAGATCACCCATTCTATTTGCACACTGGAGTTTGTTCCCCATCGCGAACTGTACAACTGGTTTATCGAAAAACTGGAGATATTCCCATCCAAACAATACGAATTCGCTCGCCTCAACCTCAATTATACGGTGATGAGCAAACGCAAGCTGCTGCAACTGGTGGAAGAAGGCCATGTGGAAGACTGGGACGACCCGCGCATGCCAACCATCAGCGGGTTGCGCCGCAGGGGTTATACGCCTGCAGCTATTCGTGATTTTTGCGAGCGCATCGGTGTTGCCAGGCGCGAGAACATGATCGACGTAAGCCTGCTGGAGTTCTGCATCCGCGAGGACTTGAACAAGACCGCGTGGCGCCGCATGGCTGTCCTCGATCCGATAAAAATGGTGATCACCAACTATCCCGAAGGCGAAACTGAAACCATGTTCGGCGAAAATAATCCTGAAATTGAAGGCGGCGAGGGCGGCAGGGAGATTCCGTTTAGCCGTGAGCTTTGGATAGAACGCGAAGACTTTATGGAAGAACCGCCAAAGAAGTTTTTCCGTTTGGGCGTGGGCCTGTCGGTACGGCTAAAAAGCGCCTATATTGTTACCTGCAATAGTTTTGTAAGGAGAGCGGACGGCAATGTAGCCGAAATACACTGTACCTACCTGCCCGAGAGCAAATCTGGCAATGACACCAGCGGACTGCATGTTAAAGGCACCATTCATTGGGTCAGTGTTGCTCATGCCAAAACCGCCGAAGTGCGCCTGTATGACCGCCTTTTCCGTGTGGAAGACCCAGGTAACGAGGATGCCGACTTTAAGGAATATTTAAATCCCGACAGCCTTCAAATATTACCAAACGCCTATATCGAATCCGACCTGGCCGATGCCATTCCCGGCAAGGGCTACCAATTTATACGCAAAGGGTACTTTACGCTGGACAAACATTCAACCAGCGATAAATTGGTATTTAACCGGACCGTTACGTTGAAGGATAGCTGGAAAGCCCCTCAGCAGCCGGCGCATGGAGGTTGAGGTTAAGCATATCCTTCGCTGCTCTTTTTTTGAAATCCCATCGGGGTCCATGGTATATTCGGGAAGGTCTTCGAACGTATTCGCGGTCACTTCGCTATAGCACACGTAAAAAACACATCATTAACTACTGATAATCAGCGCATTGAATTTTATGCTGCTTAAAAAATGGAAGATGAACACTGAATATCGAAGTAAAAAACCGTCGGAGACCCCCGCTGCCTGGCGGATCATTATTTGATATTAAATTCCTTCCCGTCCAATGAATCAATGACCAATGACTCAATGACTCAATGACTCAATGACTCAATGACCAGTGACCAATGACTAATGACTAATGACCAATAACTACTCTTCCTTAACAATGCGCTTCACCGCAACATTGCTTCCTTGCTTTACCTGCAGGTAGTATACGCCGTTTAATCCCAATGCAAAGGTTTTGGTAAAGCTGCCGCCGGTTGCCTTTTCGTTCCAGATCAGTTTGCCCTGGCTGTCGCTCAGCTTCACGTCTGCGATGGATTTTGCAGGCAAATTAAACAGCAGCAGTATTTTGCCTGATGTAAATTGGGGGACAATATTAAGGTCGGTTATCTCCAGCTTGCCGCCCTCAACCGGGCCTATTTTTTTCAGGTCGTTATTTGAGGCGTCCGATACATGGAAACTGAGATGAGTGCTAATGCCTTCGCCGTCGGTATTCACATAGTCGAAGTTTTGGGTATTACGGCGCTCAAAGCGCATCGCCCGCCTTTTAAGCAAAGGGCCAAAGTCTTCTTCGGGCATGTCCATTCTTCCGGGCATGTCATCGCCGCCGCGAAATTTGTACATGAAGTTATTATCCATCGGCCGGCGCATGCGGGGCCTGGCTTCAACAATATTACCCAGGCTATCCCTTATCACCATGTCTTCAGTGATCATCGGGCCATGGCCGCCGTTTTCCTTCATTCTTTTTCTGAATTCCATACGGCCAAAGCCCCTGCCGGTGCTGTCCGACCGTTTGAAAAAAAACATTTGGCGTTCCCTGCCGCCTTTTTCATTGTCGCCGCTTATCGGCATATCGCCGTTTAAATGATTGATATCCTTTAGCGCATTTTGCCTTTCGGCAGGCGACAGGTCTTTTATGTTTTTGCCGTTAACCGTGGTGTCGCCGTTTTCTATTTTAATTTCTAGATCCTTTTGTACCTGCGCAAGCAAAACCGGGGGCAAGCCAAGTATTGCTATTAAACTAAGCGCGAAAATAAATTCAAAGCCGGGTTTGAAGTTAAAAGTTTTCATCTGGGTGGTTTATTTATTGAAACCAAAGTTACCAAACAACTATATTTCAAGTTGTTAAATGTTTGTGATTATTTGTTAAAAATTGTTAAAACAGCACTATATCAGGTTATTTAAAATATTTTTGTATTTAGGATGAGAAAGAAAAGTATCGCATTTATTATAAGCCTGATGAGCCTTGCGCTTTTGGGCGTTATGGCTATGCAGTTGTATTTTCTCCGCCAGTCCTATCAAATGCAGTCGGAGTTGTTCGACCGCTCGGTAAATGAGGCGCTGAATAACGTGGTGGCAAAGGTGAGCAAGCACGATGCGCTTAATTTTTTAAATGTAAGGGCGCAAAAAGGCAGCACCTTTCAAAAAGTGTGGGGCGCAGGCAACGGGAATGTAAGCATGATATCCAGCCGCACCGAGAGCAGCGCTCCTGAAAGAAGTGAACGGCCAAAAACGCTGAGCCGCCGTGCAAAAAAGATCGCTTTGCTGCGCGACAGCCTGCGAAGGATGATCATGCATAAAAAGATGGACGACGAAATGTCGAAAATGATGCAGGGGGGCACCATCGATCTGCAGTTGCATTACGAAGAGTTTACCGATGAGTTTGGCGATGTGCACGGCCGCGTAACCCCCGTGCTGGTACGCAACCCCGCGCCGGCATTAAAAAGGCATCAAAGACTGCATAAATACGATACTGCCAGGTACACTTACAGCGACCCGCAATTCGGAAAACAGGTAATCTCGATACCTCATATTAACCCCGAGTGGCAGCGCGAACAGGAGAGGAAACAAAAGGAAAGGCAGCTGCGGGAAGTGCAAAGAATGCTCGAAAACGACTCCTTGCAAAACGCGCCTCCGGGTAAATCCACAGTTATCCAAAATCTTGCTGAAGAATACGGCAAATACGGCGAACCCTTAAAGAGGCGCCTCGATCCATTCTGGATAGATACGCTGCTGCGTTTTGAACTGCACAACAAAGGCATTAACCTGCCTTTTAGTTATGAAGTAACCACCGCCAACAGCGATTCGCTTATTTTTTCGAAAGCAAACGATATTACGGGGGCCAAGCCGGCGTTCAATGGCATTACCATATACCAAACCCCAATATTCAGCAAGGATGTGATCAATGACCCGGGATTGATCAGGCTTGCATTCCCGCAAAAAAATTCGCTCATCTTAAACCGGATGACAGCTACTATGGCGACAACCGGCGGTTTATTGCTGGTGCTGGTGCTTTGTTTCGGATACACTATTTTCTCTATTCTTAAGCAAAAAAAGGTTTCGGAAATGAAAACCGATTTTATCAATAACATGACCCATGAGTTCAAGACACCGGTTTCAACCATAATGATCGCCAGCGAAGCTTTAAAGGATAATGAAATAGCGCTCGACCGTAACCGTGTTTCGCGGCTTGCCAATATTATCTACGAGGAAAATGAACGTTTGGGCAGCCATATCGAGCGGGTGTTGAATATTGCCCGCATTGAAAAGAATGACTTCAAGCTGGATAAAAGGCCGCTCGACGTTAACGAAATGATAGCCGTAGTTGTAGATAGCATGGCGCTTAAGCTGCAGAAATGCAATGCTAAGACAACCCTGCAGCTGGAGGCCGAAAACGCTGTCATCAACGCCGATGAGCTGCATTTTTCGAACGTGATATACAACCTGATAGACAATGCCATAAAATACAGTGTAAATGAACCTGATATTACCATAAGCACCCTGAACAAAAACGGCCAGGTGGTGATAAAGGTGGCAGATAAAGGCATAGGCATGAGCCGCGACCAGCAGACAAAAATATTTGAACAGTTTTATCGCATACCTACCGGCAACCTGCACGATGTAAAAGGCTTTGGATTAGGGCTGAGCTACGTAAATACCGTGGTTAAGCGGCTTAACGGCATTATAAGCGTGAAATCGGAAAAGGAAAAGGGCTCGGAATTTGAGCTGAAGTTCCAGGCGGCGTAAGGGAGTCGGGAAATAACAGCATTGAATAAATAAATAACCAAAAAAACCTTTCGGACTTTCGACTTTTCGGACTTTCGGACTTGAAAATATGAAAAAAATATTATTGGTCGAAGATGATCCTAACCTGGGTTTACTGTTACAGGATTACCTGCAGCTGAAAGGGAAATTCGACGTTGTTTTGTGTAAGGACGGTGAAGAAGGCCTGCGCAGCTTTACCCGTAACAATTACGATTTACTGATACTGGATGTGATGATGCCTAAAAAAGATGGCTTTACTTTGGGTAAGGACATCCGGAAAATAAACGCCCAGGTACCCATTATTTTTGCCACGGCCAAGGGCATGATAGAAGATAAGACGCAGGCCTTTAATTTGGGCGGCGACGATTATATCACCAAGCCTTTCCGGATAGAAGAGTTATTGCTGCGCATAAACGCCCTGCTTAAAAGGGCCAGCAATTCGGAAAAGCACGAAGAAGAAAAACAAACTACCTTCAAGATAGGCAGGTACACCTTTGAATATACCTCGCAGCTTATCAGCATCGGCGATTCGCAGCAAAAGCTCTCGACCAAGGAGGCCGAGCTGCTTCGCTTACTTTGCCTTCGGAAAAACGAAGTACTTACCCGCGAAGAAGCGCTGTTGAATATTTGGCATGATGACAACTACTTTAACGGCCGCAGCATGGACGTTTTTTTAAGCAAGATCCGCAAGTACCTCAAAGATGACCCCAATGTGGAGATCATTAACGTACATGGACGCGGGTATAAGCTGCTGATCAATTAGCGTTGTCCAACTCCTGCTTACGAATTCATCTTCATATACTCGTCAGAAAACTGGGCAATATACCGCTCAACATTGCCGCGGATCTCTTCCAGGTCGCGGTTTTCAAGCTTGGCCAGGATTTGCATTAACAGTACATTATTGATCTTGTTGTATGCGTAGGTTGAGGCTGCATTGCTTAAAAGTTTTGCGTTTAAATCGATCATCTGCGCCAGTTGGGCTTCGCTGATTTTATCGTTTGTTGTTTGATCACCCATGATAGGAAGATTAAATTGGTTTACAAGATTGTTTGAAATGCTACGAAAAAGTATAAGGCAAAGAAAAACAATTAATACAAGTATTTCATCGTCATTCTTGTAAAAAAAGTTTAATTGGCGCCGTTGAGCGCCTCGTAGATTTCGGCGGCCAGCAGGCCGCTCCCGCCGCCATAATGTTGCACAATGATGATACCCGGTCTTTCGCCTGTAAAAACGGAGCACAATCTATCCTCGCTCTCCTGTTCAATTCCACTGCCAAGCAAAACCAGCTGAAAAGCACGGGCCCTAAACAAGCCGATGGCTTCATCATCGGTCCCGGCGCCGGTTGCATTCCATTCCGGGTTGTTGTTTATCAGCCGCACAACGGTAGCCAGGATACCCTCATGCCGGCAGATCACCAATATTTCGGTTTTGTTCATGTCTTTTTTTAGTGAGAGCTAAAAGGTAAAAGGCGAAAGGAAAACTTAAAAACTCGAGCTTTGGTCGTTCTGCTTTCAGCTTTCGCCTGTTACCTTTCTCCGTCCAATCAGCTGCCAGAGATATCGCCGCTGCCGTTTTTCCGTTTATTGACACTTTTGGGGCTGCCGCTATAATGAATATCGCCCGAGCCGTTTACTGCCGCGTCGATCCGGTTGCTGGCGTTTACCGATGCATCCCCTGAACCCGAAACACGCACCGCGGTATTCTGGGTTGCCAGGTTATGGGCTGAATAATCGCCTGAACCGACAATGCTAACAGCGGAACTTTCGGCACTTCCCGACAATTTCATATCGCCCGAGCCTGTAAGATTGCTCTCCAGCGTCTTTGCGTGTACCCTTCCGGTCATGTCGCCCGAGCCGCTAACGCTTAGTTTGAGGCTGTTTGCCGAGATACCGTCCCTAAAATCCACATCGCCGGATCCCGTTACGCTGACTGCGTCTAAATTCTTAGCTGTAACATAAACAATTATCTTTTTATGGTGGCGCCACAGATCGCTCCAATGAAAGTCATCGTGCTTGTTATATATTTTTAAAACGCCGCCGTTAACCTCGGTCTTTATACGTTCCATCATATCTGCCGGCGCCTGCACCTTTACGGATTCGGTGGAACCCTGCGTGATGCGAACATCAAACGAGCCCGCAACATCTACCGCGTGAAAGCCGGAAAGATGGCGGTCGACAATATCATAGGCGCTGGCATTAGCTGCCGAAAGCGGTTTTGCGGTTGTATGGCCGGCGCTTGCCAGGAGCGCTGCAGCCAGCAAAAATTTCATAAATGATTTCATGTTATTTTGTTTAATTGTATTGGACGATGTTTAATACGATCAGGTTGCAGTAAAATTAAGAAAAGAAGGTGAAAGGCGAAAGGTAAAAGGCGAAAGGTAAAAAACAGCAGATGCGGCATAAAACCACGACTAAAAACCTTTCACCGTTCACCTTTTACCTTTCGCCTTCTCCTCAAAACCTGCTTATCTCGCCGCTGCCGCTGGTTGAGCTGATCACTTTGGTAGCAGTGCCGGTATAGCTTACCGCGCCCGACCCACGTACCGCGGCATCGATTTTTTCGCTTGCATTTATTTCGGCATTGCCCGATCCCGAAATATGCACCGCCGAAGTTACGGTGACAAGGTTACGGGCGGTTATATGGCCCGAACCGGTTACTTTTACCGACGAGCTTTCGGCGCTGCCTGATATATTGATGTTTCCCGAACCCGATATATGGCTTTCTAATTTGCTCACCTTAACCTTACCCTCCATTTCACCCGAGCCCCTAACCTGCAGCTTTAAAAAATCAGCAGTAATACCATCGCTAAATGAAATGCTGCCCGACCCCGAAAGGCCGATCAAATTAATGCTTTTAGCGGTAATGTAAACAGGTATTTTTGGACGGTTGTGCCACACGCCCTTGTCACTCCACCAGCTTTTTTCGCCCCAAAACCAATTGTCGTACTTGCGGTGAATTGTTAATACGCCCCGCACAACTTCCGCCACGATCCGGTCTTTAACATCCTCGGTGGCTATAATCCTGACTGATTCCACAGCACCCTGTACCAGGTGCACTTCGAAAGGCCCGCCAATTTTTATTCCGCTAAAGCCCGAAAGCTGGCGGTCAACCATTGCAGAAGTATCTGTTTTTAAAGTTGTCCGTGGTTTTGCAAACGAATAGCCCGTACCGGCTATAAGTAAAGCTGCAAATAAAAAGGTAGTTAGTGCTCTCATGTTCAAATTGTTTTTCGTGTAAGACGATACTTAAAACAATTTGGTTGCATGATGTAAAAAATACCCAATAGTTATTTAATGTCGCATTGAGAACGGGCTAATCAATTGCGTTCACGTACTCACTGCCCCCATCGGGGGCAAACATCGGTAGAAGAAATTAAAAAAAAATAACCGCTCCGTAGGTGCGGTACATGGCGCCAGTCGCGTACGGCACGTCACTATTCGTTTAATCAATTTTCTACCGATATTTTGCTCCTACCGGAGCATTTGAGTGCCCAGCATTCCTGAAATACTGGCATTGATTCAACATTCATAGTCGATATTCAGTAAATTCCCCCTTCAGGGGGCCGGGGATCCTATTCCACCAGCACCCCGATATAATAATTAAAGGTATCCACTTCGATATTATCCTTATTGGCGCCGGGAATATCCACCGGCCTGAAACGGGTGGTGGGGGTAATAAATTTATATTCTCCGCCTTTTATTTTTACCTTAACCGGCATATTAAAATCTTTTACGTCGGCAATCCAGCGGCAATATAATCTACCCCTCATAAACATAAAATCAAGAATAGGGAGATTTTTATATTTGAGGTATTGTTCAAAAACCGGGTTAAAATTTTTGCCGGCCTTGTCGCTGATATAGTTAACCACATCGCTATAGTCTACCGTTTTGTGGTAAAATGTCTTGTTAAGGCCGCGCAATATGCCGCGCCATTTTTCATCGTCGTTGATAATGGTGCGTATCATGTTGAGTAAATTGCCGCCTTTGTAATACATATCTTCCGAGCCTTCCTTATTTACATTGTAAGGCCCTATTATCGGCCGGTCATTGGCAATCAGAAAACGTGTCCCATGTACATATTCCTGCCCGGCCTGTTTGCCATACCGCTGTTCAACAAATAACGATTCGGAATAATTGGTAAAACTCTCGTGTATCCACATGTCGGCGAGGTCCTTCGAGGTGATGTTATTACCGAACCACTCGTGCCCGCTTTCGTGTACGATGATAAAATCCCATTTCAAACCCCAGCCCGTGCCGGAAAGGTCGCGGCCGAGGTACCCGTTCTCAAAATGGTTTCCGTAGGCGGTACCACTCTGGTGTTCCATCCCCAGGTGCGGTGTTTCCACGAGTTTGTAGCCATCCTCATAAAACGGGTAGGGGCCAAACCAGTATTCAAAAGCCTTGATCATATCTTTTACGTTTTCCCCGAATTGCTTTTTAGCTTTTTCGAGGTTGTAAGTCAGCACCCAGTAATCCAAAGTTAAATTACCTTTTTCGCCGGCATAGTTGTCGCTGAAGTGGGTGTATTTGCCAATATTGGCTTCGATATCATAATTGTTTATGGGGTTGGCTACAAACCAATCGTACCTGGTATAGCCATTGCCGAGATCGGTGGTTTTACGCAACCGTCCGTTGGATACATCCTGCAAACCGGCCGGGCAACTGATGCTGATCAAAGCGCTGTCCACCTCGTCAGCCTGCTGATCTTTGTTGGGCCACCATATACTGGCCCCCACTCCCTGGCAGGCTGTAGCCACCCAGGGGTTGCCATTGGCGTCCTTAGTATAAACGACACCGCCATCCCAGGGGGCGTTTTTGGCAATGGTAGGATTTCCCGAATAAAAAACAGTGAACTCGTCCTTAGCGCCTTTTTTTATCGCTTCCGGAAAAGTAACAAACACCGCGTTAAACTCCCTGGTATAAGGCAGATCTTGTCCTCTATAAACTATCCGCTCAACTTTTAAATTGGCAAACAGGTCAAACTGCAGTTTGGTGAAATCCTGTGTGGCGGTAAATTTAAACAGGTTGCTGCCGCTGATGAATTTCTGATCAATATTAAACTTAACATCCAGGTGATAAAAATTAATATCGTAACAGGTGCGCAGGGGTGTCAAATAGCCGCGAAGCGAATCGGCCCGTGTAAAAGTTTCTTTGGGCACGCCAAGCTGCGCCTTTGCCGAAAAGCCAAACAAAACCAAAGCGGCTAATAATAATCGGTGTAATCTCATTTAAATCGTAATCTATAGATAATCGGTGTAATCGTTATACAATAATCGGTGTAATCGTTCACTAATCGGTGTAATCATTCAATAATCGGTGAAATCATAAATAAAATCATTTATTCCAGTACAGTAACTTTTACGCCGGATCGGTCTTTTTCATCATGATATATCCTGATGGCTGCCTTTTGGAAATCCGAATCTTTGGCATGATAAATATCTTCAAATTTTTGCGGATTCCGGTCGGCGAGAGGAAACCAGGAATTTTGTACCTGTATCATAATGCGATGGCCCTTTTTAAAGGTATGCGCAACGTCCGGCAAATGATATTTTATTTCGGTGACCTTGCCCGGAACAAATGGCTCGGGTTTCTCGAATGAATTGCGGAATTTACCCCTGAATATTTCACCGCGCACCAGCATTTCGTAACCTGCCATCGTCACGTTTTTTGGGTTGGGTTTTGGCTCAGGATAATCATCAGGGAAAACATCGATCAGTTTGACCACATAATCAGCATCGGTGCCCGTTGTTGACGAGAACAGGTCGGCAATTACCGGGCCGGTTAAAGTAATGTCCTCTTTTAAAGTATCAGTTTGATAAACTTTCACATCCGGCCTTCGGCCTGCAAAACGCTGGTCGTCCAGCATATATTCCCTTGTACGGCGCGCCTGGATACCATCCTGGTAAGGCACCGGCGAGTTAGGGTCGCTCACATATTCATCAAAACTGGCCGGCCCTTTTGGCGCCTCGAATGAAAGCTTGCCATTTGCGTGAAAGTAAAGTGTTTTTTCGATGGTGTTCTTCGGCGGCCATGCGCTAAACTTATGCCATTCATTGCTTCCCGAAACAAAAATAGTCGCTTTCGGCAGGGCCATTTCGCCTTCGCCCTTCAGGTAGTATTTAAAAAAAGGCAATTCAATATTTTCGCGGAACCAGACGCTTGTTTTTTCGCCAAAGTTCTGATCGGCAAAAAACTGGCCGTCTCCCCGCTCCCAGCCGCCATGAAACCAGGGACCCAGCACCAGCATATTGGGGTGCGAGGCCGGGTTTTGCTTTTCCAGTGCCTTAAAAACCTGCTGAGCGCCAAAAGCATCTTCCGCATCGAAAAAACCGCCGACTACCATTGTTGCCGGGGTTATATTTTTTAAATGCGGGCGGATATTCATCCCCTGCCAGAAGGCATCATAGTTGGAATGCGCCATCATATTGTCCCAGAATTTTACTGAGTCGCCGAAGTAGCGTTTTTTATAATTGGGCAGCGCGCCCAGGCCGAGATAAAATTTATAGTTGTCGGATTCTTTATACTTAATCCGATTTTTAAACTGGGCAGGTGTAATGGGATGCGGCCGGGGTACGCCAAAACTGGTGAGGAAGGCAAAGGCATCCATCACAAAGAAAGCCCCGTTATGGTGAAAGTCATCGCCGATGAACCAGTCCGTAACCGGGGCTTGCGGCGATACTGCTTTTAACGCCGGATGTGCGTTTGGCAATGAGGCGGTTGAGTAAAAACCCGGATAGGAAATGCCCTCAATCCCCACTTTGCCATTATTATTTGGCAGGTTCTTTACCAGCCAATCTATGGTATCGTAGGTATCCGAGCTTTCGTCTACATCCTTATTGCTCTTTTTATTATCGATGTCGGGCCGCACATCTACAAAATTGCCCTCGCTCATCCAGCGGCCACGTACATCCTGGTACACAAAAATAAAACCGTCCCGGGCAAGCAGCATATTTTGCCCAAGGGTCTTCCTGTAGGTGGTTTCACCATAGGGGCCGACGTTGTATGGCGTACGGGTCATTAAAATGGGGTATTTTTTTGATTGATCTTTGGGCATGTAAATGGAAGTAAACAGGCGTATACCATCGCGCATGGTAATATACTTTTCCATTTTGGTGTAGTTTTGCCGGATATAGGCCGAATCCTGGGACGGCTGCGCATAGGTAATAATATAACATACCATCAGCCCCAGTACAATCAGGGTTTTTTTCATTGGTTTTACAGATCAGTTAATAAGCTAATTTAGCAAGTAAATCGCTAATATGCTATTCGTGTTAATACTGTTACAAATGCCCGAAAATATATAATAGTAAAGTGCTTTTTAGGCAAAACAGCGTCGAATAACAGCGTTGGTATAGGGAATAACAGCGTTGGTGTAATTTATTTTAATTAAAGAATAAATAAATTTACCTTTGAGGAAATAAGAAATGCTGCCGCTCCTGATGGCAGTTGTCAAAAAGGCATAACAGGCTTTAACCTAATACCTTATCACAAAATAATTTTCATTTCCTCCAATCCGGCTCAAATAATTTTCATTAAAGCAAGTTTAAAAAAAACGCAAATTAATGCATCAATAATCTCCTGCTAAAATAACTTATTAAAATAATTTAAAAAGTTTTGTAATTGTGAATTTAAATTTATTAAGTTTGTAGTGAATAATGCATAACATATCATTGGATAGAATTTATGATAGCCCTTTGTCGGTAGGGGTAATTTTAAATAGTTAAATTGGTTTGAAGAAGTCCTCGCCCCCAGGCGGGGATTTTCTTTGTCCGGTTTATTAAAATGATTTTATGTTTTTAAAGCTGATCTCTTAAACCAGGCTTAGGGATCCGACTAAAGACTTACGGACTTAAACACAATGCCACGATTAAATTTACTCGAAGAAACACGATACGAAAAGCTGCCGGTAACGGTATACAGCAACCAGGAGGTTGCATCGGTAGCCGTAGCCGGGCGGATAGCAAAGCTGATACGCAGCAAGGATAAAAAAGGCGAGAAGACGGTACTTGGCCTTGCCACAGGGGTAACGCCGATAGGCGTTTACGCCGAACTGGTACGCCTGCATAAAGAAGAAGGCCTGAGCTTTAAAAACGTGATCACCTTTAATTTGGACGAGTACTACCCCATGCAGCCCAACGCAGCCCAGAGCTATGTTACCTTCATGAACGAAAACCTGTTCAGCCATGTGGATATTGATAAAAAGAATGTGCACATTCCCGACGGCACACTGAAAAAAGATAAAGTAGCAGCTTTTTGCGAGGACTATGAACAAAAAATAACAAAGCTTGGCGGACTGGACCTGCAGATACTCGGCATAGGCCGTACCGGCCATATCGGCTTTAACGAACCCGGTTCGGCGCCAAACTCAGGCACAAGGCTGGTGACATTGGATGACCTGACCCGAAACGATGCAAGCCGTGATTTCGGCGGCAAGCAAAACGTGCCCACCAAAGCCATTACCATGGGTATCGGCA
>Ga0207667_10000345_pt1 | contig 63385 bp, 52 predicted proteins | sample KBSCornC52_FD_184301 | JGI IMG/M metagenome (GOLD analysis project Ga0207667, IMG submission 184301) | Corn rhizosphere microbial communities from Kellogg Biological Station, Michigan, USA - KBS Corn C5-2 (SPAdes) (version 2) | ecosystem: Host-associated > Plants > Roots > Rhizosphere > Soil ... | reverse complement strand
CAGCATTAAAATTTATCGATAATCACTTGTCTACAAATGCATTGACAGCACCTGAAGCGAAGCTGCTTCATACTATGGTATCGGAAAATATTAAAGATGACTGCAGTTTGCAATATTTGAGAGCTGAAACTCATTATTCACCATCGTATTGGCTGTTTGGCAAAGTTAATTATAACTCCGACACCACAAAAGGCAGATGCGGAAAAATCCTTGAATCTCTTAAAAATTATTCCCCGATTGAAGAGAAAAATGAATCAAATTCCAGCTATAATTGTCGAAGCTGAAACAGCTTGTTTTTGTGCATTTTGACTCTCAAAAATACCGTCACCCCGGATAATTTTTTTTGTAAGCTTAACTCATGTTACGCTGAAAATGCACAAGACATCTCAAACCCCCAATTTACATGAGTGCGATCAACATGAAAGGCTCAATCATCCACCTTACGCCGATAAGATAATGCTTCTGTAATATGCTCTAATATTATTTCAGCCGAATCAGATAAATCAGCGATTGTTCTTGCAACTCTAATAACTCGATGATAGGCACGTGCTGATAAATTTAATTTCTGCAATGCATGTTCGAGGAATTCTTTGTTTTCTTGATTTAACACCGTCATTTTTTCTAATAATTTTCCTTTTAAGTCTGCATTAATTTTTTTCTGCCTTATCAATTGTCTATCACGCGCTTTTATTACGCGCGCTAACACAGTATGGCTATTTTCAGCAGGTTGATTTTCCAATTGCGTTAATACACCTTTAGATAATGCAGGAACTTCAATATGTAAATCAATTCTATCCAATAATGGGCCAGATAATCTTCGTCGATAACGCTGCACTTGTTCTTTAGTACAATGACATCGTCCTGTTGGATCATTTAAATATCCGCATGGGCACGGATTCATTGCTGCTACAAATTGAAACTTAGCAGGAAATTCTGCTTGTCTTGCTGCACGAGAAATTGTAATTTTACCAGCTTCAAGAGGTTCCCTAAGTGTTTCCAATACTTTTTGGTGAAACTCAGGTAATTCATCTAAGAATAAAATACCTTGATGTGCTAATGAAATTTCTCCTGGTTTAGGTGGCTTTCCTCCTCCCACTAAAGCCACAGACGATGCAGTATGATGCGGTGAGCGAAAAGGGCGTTTTTTCCAATCTGTTGCTTTAAAACCATGCTGACTAATAGATAACACTGCCGCAGCTTCTAGTGCTTCTTCGTGTGTTAACTCTGGTAAAATACTGGATAACCTACTTGCAAGCATAGTTTTTCCCGTTCCTGGAGGGCCTATCATTAATATACTATGCCCGCCCGCCGCTGCAATTTCCAATGCTCGCCTTGCATGCATCTGTCCATGAACATCTGCAAGATCCATCGGATATTCTTGTATTTTAGAAAGTGATGAATCATTCAGATATAAAGATTTTTGATATCGTTCGATTAAACTAAATCCATTAAAGTATGCATGAATTTCTTGTAATGATGTAGCAGGATATATCTCTATGTCACCAGACAATAAAGCTTCGTCCGCATTATCTTTTGGAATCATTAATTTTTGTTTTGCCAGCCGAGATTGTAATGCAATGGGTAATATACCCGAGGTGGATCGCAAAGCGCCGGATAATGCCAGCTCACCTACAAATTCAAAATCAGTTAATGCTTCAATAGGAATTTGTCCAGATGCTGCAAGGATTCCAACAGCTATAGGCAAATCATATCGCCCTCCGCCATCTTTGGGTAAATCTGCTGGCCCTAAATTGACTGTAATTCGTTGAGGATAAAAATAAAATCCGCTGTTCATAATTGCACTTCTCACGCGGCTTTGGCTTTCCTTCACAGCAGCTTCTGGAAGCCCAACCATTGTAAAGTTGGGTAATCCATTTGATAAATGCACTTCGACAGTAACCGGCGGTGCTTGAATTCCCAACACAGCGCGGCTTTTGATAATCGCCAATGACATAACTATTTTCCTTATTAATAAAAAATGAGACAATCTGTTTTATTTTATCTTAGATTACAGTCTTTAACACTAAAGCTAACAATCTCTTCGAGCTTGATTGTTACGCTGGGCAAAATTCTTTAATCGTCTAACACTACATCAGTGGGCTGAATTATTAGCTCCAGGTTTAGTATTATTTTTTGACCGTATGGAAAACAACATATCTGTGAAAACTTAAGCTTTTCTTAAATCTAATTACTTCTCTTTTTTAGTTTTTTTCGTGACAAGCCTTTTTTCAAGTTCTTTTATTTTTTCTTCTAATTTTTCAATCTTTCCGCGTGCTTTAGAAAGTACCATTACTTGAATATCAAATTCTTCACGCGTGATTAAATCCATCTTCGCAAAAACAGAATGGATAATTTGCCGGAAATTTTTTTCCATATCATGCCGTAGTGTTTTAACATTTTCAGGCACAGCATCAGCTAATTTTTTAGTCAAATTTTCAAAAAAATTGTCATCAAATTTCATCTACTCTCTCCTTTTATAGGACACAACAACTCATATAAAACGAAATATCTGTTTCACAGGGCGGCGGGCGATCTCTTGCTGAGTCTTTGTTGGAAAGCTCGTGAAATCGAATTCCTACGCCGTGACGCCCAACACTGATTTCAGGAAAAACAGATAACTCATATGAAACCGTAATTTTAATTAACTGGCAAAGCAGTTGTGGATCCAAATTCATTTGGAAAAACCCTTCCTTCGCTGTATATAAAACTGGGTGCCCGCTTTGACGGATTAACTTCAATATATATTGTGTGATTTGAAATAAATCTTCTAATTCTGTTAACCATTCTATAATTCGAGTATGCCTTGTTTTAACAGGATAAGAAAGCCAATAAAAAAATGCCGGTGTATCAAAACTTAACCCACCGCCACTTGCCATTAAGTGTTGCCTAATATTGGTTAAAAATTCATTTTCACGTAGTTGTGCGCCAAATTTTCCGCTGCTATTTTGCAATTCCATGATAAATTTTTCGAGCTCTTGGAGTGTAACATCAAGCTTGACTTGATCAATTCTCTCTTGATTGAGAAATCGTTGAAAACTGGAACGCAGACGCATCAGTTCTTTAATGAACTTTCCTCTTAGATCTGGCCGATCCGTTAACGTCAGCACATCAATCAGTGCAGAAACGGCAACGCGGGTATCATAAACGCTTTCACCGCGAAGCGCAGTATTTATCACAGCTAATAAATGCTCTAATTTGAGACAAACCCGCATAAGCTCATTAACTGGCTGCTCAAAAACAATCGGCTGATTTACCATAAAAACATACCAATATCAATATTGACAAAACTACTGTATCCTATCACACAGGATATTCTCAGCAAGTATATTTTTGTCACTCCTCACCCTAATATTTTCATTCACAGCATTTAATAAATGGGATATGGATTACATTGTTTATTAAATTATTGACTGTTATAATCTAAATCCTTTCGTAAGAGGCAATATCGATGTCGGTTGAAACGTCACCATCCAAAAAAGTAAGACCCGTAAACTTGAATTTATTGACCATCCGTTTTCCCATAACGGCGATTGTATCTATCCTTCACCGGCTGTCTGGTGTTTTGTTATTTATGGGTGTGCCATTATTGATTTGGGCACTCGATTTTTCATTATCATCGCCTGACAATTTTGCACAATTGCAAATGTTTTTAATTCACCCCGTATTCAAAATTATTCTTTGGGTATTTTTATCTGCTCTTTTTTATCATTTGTTTGCTGGAATTCGACATCTCGTGATGGATCTCGGTATAGGTGAAAGTTTGATAGCGGGCAAAATTACCGCGTCATTGGTGATACTTATTTCTATCGTATTTACTATTATTCTAGGAATATATTTATGGTAAAAAGCGTTTCAAGTTTTACACGAAATGGGTGTCGAGATTTTCTACTGCAGCGGTTAACCGCCGTATATGTGGCGTTTTTTCTGTTAGGTTTTATCATATACCTTATCTCCCATGATATTTCTGACTATTACACTTGGCATAAACTCTTTCAGAATACCATCATGAAAGTTTCATCTATTTTGTTTTTATTTTCTCTTATGGTTCATACACAAATTGGTTTATGGACTGTCATCACTGATTATCTTAAAGATACATTCACTCGAATGATATTTATGGGTTTAATTTTATTCGTTTTATTTGCTTCACTGTTGTGGGGCCTTATTGTTCTTTGGAGTTGATAAAAAAATGGCCATTGCAAAATATGTGTTTGACACAGTCATCGTTGGCGCGGGCGGTGCAGGCATGCGCGCTGCACTCCAATTAGCTAACACAGGGCAAAAAGTTGCATTGTTATCAAAAGTATTTCCCACGCGTTCACATACTGTTTCAGCTCAAGGCGGCATCACCTGTGCTTTGGGAAACGCAGATCCCACCGATCAATGGCAGTGGCACATGTATGATACCGTGAAAGGCTCCGATTACTTAGGCGACCAAGACTGTATCGAATATTTATGTAAAACAGGCCCAGAAGTGGTATATGAGCTTGAACACATGGGGCTGCCTTTTTCGCGCACACCCGACGGAAAAATATATCAACGACCATTCGGCGGACAATCTAAAAATTTTGGCGGTGAACAAGCTTCACGAACCTGCGCTGCAGCTGACCGAACTGGTCATGCTTTGTTACATACTTTGTATCAAAAAAATCTTCAGGCAAAAACAGCTTTTTTTAATGAATGGTACGCCATCGACTTAGTAAAAACTTCAGCAAACTCTGTCAGTGGTGTAACCGCGATGTCAATTGAAACCGGTGAAATTGCTTTTTTTCAAGCACGTGCGACCATTTTCGCCACTGGTGGTGCAGGCCGTATTTACGAAACAACGACAAACGCTTTCATTAATACAGGCGATGGTGTTGGAATGTATTTACGTGCAGGATTTCCAGTACAAGATATCGAAATGTGGCAATTTCATCCCACCGGAATTGCAGCAGCAGGGTGTTTAGTCACTGAAGGTTCTCGTGGTGAAGGCGGATATCTTATCAACAAAAATGGTGAACGATTCATGGAACGTTACGCACCACACGCAAAAGATTTAGCATCACGTGATGTTGTTGCTCGTGCAATGGCTTTAGAAATCCGTGCAGGTAACGGAATAGAGTTTAATGGCGTACCTTGTGTACTATTGAAACTTGACCACCTTGGAGAAAAAATAATTAATTCTCGTCTTCCTGGAATTCGAGAACTAGCCATTACTTTTGCACATGCAGATCCCATTACAACACCCATTCCAGTTGTACCCACGTGCCATTATATGATGGGCGGCATTCCAACGAATGTGCATGGGCAAGCCATCACAATTGATGCGCAAGGCAAAGATACCATCGTGGAAGGTTTGTATGCCGTAGGTGAATGTGCTTGCGTATCAGTACATGGCGCAAATAGATTAGGCGGAAATTCATTACTCGATTTAGTCGTATTTGGACGTGCCGCTGGAATGCACATTGAAGATTCAATTAAATCAGGATTACAACATCGAGATTCCAGTGCTTCTGATATTGAAGCGGCACTTGCAAGAATTGAAAGATGGAATCAATCTAGCAAAGGTGAAAGTGTCAGTGAAATTCGCAAAGATCTTCAAAGAGTCATGCAAAATGACTTTGGCGTTTTTCGAACAGAACAATTCATGAAAGAAGGTTTAGAAAAGTTAAAAGAATGCAAAGAACGTCTGGCTTATGCAGCGTTATTGGATCATAGTCAAATCTTTAATACCGCGCGTATTGAAGCATTAGAATGCGATAATTTATTGGCTGTCGCCTATACCACCGCAGTTGCCGCACTGGCCCGCACAGAGAGCCGGGGTGCTCATTCAAGAGAAGATTATACAAAAAGAGATGATGCGAACTGGTTATGTCATTTACTTTGTTATCTTAATGGTGAGACAATAAAAAGGCCTGTAAATATGCAGCCATTAACTGTTAAACCTTTTGAGCCCAAAGAAAGAGTGTATTAGTATGTCCAAATCGAAAAAGCGTTCAAAAAACGAGATGAGAAAAATTGAATTTTCAATTTATCGTTTTAATCCTGAAAAAGACGAAAAACCTTCCATGCAAAAATATCAATTAGAAATATCTAAAGACGCCGACATGATGTTACTTGCTGCTTTAAACTTATTAAAAGTTCAAGATGAAACATTATCCTTTAGAAAATCATGTGGAGAAGGCGTATGCGGATCTGACGGGATGAATATCAATGGGAAAAATGGCCTTGCATGCATTACTCCATTATCATCTCTAAAATCACCCATCGTATTAAGGCCGCTTCCAGGGTTACCCGTTATCCGCGATCTTATCGTCGATATGACACAATTTTATAAAAACTATGAAACTGTTAAACCCTATTTAATGAATGATGAAACACCTCCTGCAAAAGAGCATCTTCAATCCCCTGAAGAACGCGCAAAGCTCGATGGCCTATACGAGTGTATTTTGTGTGCTTGTTGTTCAACATCGTGCCCCTCTTTTTGGTGGAATCCTGAAAGTTTTATTGGGCCCGCAGGTTTATTATGGGCATTACGATTTATCGAAGAAAGCCGTGATACCAAGAGACGCGAGCGATTAGCCGCCTTAGATGATCCTTACAGTGTATTTCGATGCCGCACAATTATGAACTGTGTTGATGTTTGCCCAAAAAAATTAAATCCCACAAAAGCTATTGGAAAAATAAAATCCGCTATACTAACAGAACAGGTATAAAACATGTCGCTTAAATCAATCTCTCAACTTTCATATTTGTCTTCAGGCGAGGAATATATTGAGCAACTCTACGAACTTTATCTGGAGAATCCTGAAAATATAGATCAAAATTGGAAAAATTATTTCGATAGCATCAATTCAACTGAAAAATCTCCTGATGTTTCTCATCAAGCCATTCGTCAATATTTTTTGAATCTCAAACCAACTTCTGCACAAATTGATACTGTTTCAGTAGAGCATGAAAAAAAACAAGCTCTCGTGAAAGAATTAGTGTTTGCTTATCGAGAATTAGGTCATTTGAACGCAAATCTTGACCCATTGTCATTAACTCTAAAGCCACTTGTGCCAGAATTAGACCCGAAATATTATGGTCTTAATTTACAAACCGATGGCGATACCGTTTTTGTTCCTGACCATTTCAGCGATGGAAAGCCACGCTCATTTTCCAAGTTGATGACTGAGCTTAAACAAGTGTATTGTCAAACGATTGGCGCTGAATATTTACACATCATGAATCAAGATGAAACACATTGGATACAGCACCGGCTAGAAAATCCCATCGTGAACACCTGTGATGATAAATCACAAAAACGAATTTTAGCTTGTCTTACTGCAGCCGATGGCCTTGAAAAATATTTAGGCACAAAATATACAGGTCAAAAGCGATTTTCTTTGGAAGGCGGCGACAGCTTGATTCCACTCTTGGATAATCTTATCCAAGAATCAGGAAGCCAACATGGCATTAAAGAAATTGTAATTGGCATGGCGCATCGTGGAAGGTTAAATGTCCTTGTCAATGTGTTAGGAAAATCTCCACAAGAATTATTCGACGCATTTGAAGGAAAAATTATAAACGATCAACATTCCGGTGACGTGAAATATCATTTAGGGTTTTCATCAGATGTAAAAACATCTGGGGGTAATATACATTTAGCACTGGCGTTTAATCCCTCTCATCTTGAAATTGTTTCACCTGTTGTCATGGGTTCCGTACGTGCACGCCAACAAACAAAATCAGTCGAAAAGAAAAGCGAAGTATTAGGCATCCAAATTCACGGTGATGCTGCCTTTGCTGGGCAAGGTGTTGTCATGGAAACTTTTTCTTTATCACAAACACACGGTCACAACACAGCAGGGTCTATTCATATTGTCATCAATAATCAGGTAGGATTTACCACTGATCCACGAGATTCGCGTTCAACCTATTATTGTACTGAAATTGCCAAAATGGTTCAGGCACCTATATTCCATGTTAATGGTGATGATCCTGAAGCTGTATTATTCATCACCAAAGTTGCTTTAGATTACCGAATGACTTTTCGAAAAGATGTAGTGATTGATCTTATATGCTATCGAAGACACGGACACAATGAAGCAGATGAACCCTCAGCCACACAACCTGTTATGTATCAAAAAATAAAAGCACACAAAACACCTCGTGAACTTTATGCTGATAATCTCATAAACTCCAATAAAATATCTGCTGATGATGCACAAAAAATGGTGGAAGATTATCGTGATGCTTTAGATAAAGCACAAAATTTATTTGTACATTTAGAAAAAAAACATTCCAACAGTCATATCAATTGGTCAACGCATATCGATAAACCATTAGATGAACCCATTAAACCAATTAATGATATTTCCTTATTAAAAAAATTAGGCACGCAAATTAATACCTTACCTGAAGGTATGGTATTACAACCTCAAGTTGCCAAAATCATTGAAGATAATCGTAAAATGGCGAAAGGTGAATTACCACTAAACTGGGGATTTGCTGAAAACTTGGCATACGCGACATTACTCCATCAAAAATTTGGCGTTCGAATTACAGGACAAGATTCGGGACGCGGTACGTTTGCGCATAGACATGCAGTATTACATGACTATGCAACAGGAAAATTATTTACTCCACTTAAGCAACTGTCCAATAACTTTGATGTCATTGATTCAATTCTTTCTGAAGAAGCTGTTCTTGCATTTGAATATGGCTATTCCACATCCACTCCTGAAAGCCTTGTGATATGGGAAGCGCAATTCGGAGATTTTGCAAACGGTGCACAGGTCGTGGTTGATCAGTTTATCAGCTCCGGTGAGCAAAAATGGGACAGATTGTCAGGTATTGTCATGTTGCTTCCACATGGATATGAAGGCATGGGGCCAGAACATTCTTCAGCACGCCTGGAAAGATATTTGCAATTATGTGCACAAGAAAATATGCAAGTTTGCGTACCCAGCACACCCGCACAAATTTTTCATTTATTGCGAAGACAACTTATTCGAAAAGCAAGAAAACCATTAATTGTGATGACTCCCAAGAGTTTGTTGCGTCACAAGTTGGCAGTATCAAACTTAGAAGAATTAAATCTGGGGCATTTCCACCCCGTTGTTACAGAAACAGAAAGTGACAAAGTTTCAAATCAAATATCAAAGGTTATACTTTGCAGCGGCAAAATTTATTATGATTTATTGGAATACCGAAAAACAAACAATGTCACAAATTGCGCCTTATTACGAATCGAAGAACTTTATCCCTTCCCCAAACATCCTATTCAAGAATTACTTCAAAAAAATTATGGTGACGTAAAAACAATTATCTGGTGCCAAGAAGAACCACAAAATCAAGGTGCATGGACTTATATCAAATCTGAAATTGAGGCTTGTTTAAAATCCTCTCAGCGATTAGGCTATGCGGGAAGAAAAGCTGCAGCAGCAACAGCAGTAGGCACAGCAAAAGTCCATATTTTAGAGCAACAACAAATTTTAGCGGATGCTTTTAAATAATATGGAAAAATAATGTTGAATATATCATCGCTATATATATCTGGGTTCCGGATAAATTTTTGTGCAAGGATATTTAATTTTTAAATAATTGCTGACAAAAATTTTCCGGAATGACAGTATCACAGTAACTCGTAAAGCGTGATGACGATAAAAAATGTAACTGATGTTTATTTTGAAACAGAACTAATGGGAACAGACTATGACTGTTAAAACACTTGAAATTAAAGTACCCGGATTACCTGAATCCGTTGCTGATGCAACCGTGTTAACCTGGCACAAAAAGGTAGGCGATATCGTCAAACGTGATGAAAATATGGTCGACTTGGAAACAGATAAAATCGTCTTGGAAGTACCTGCACCTTTTAACGGGATTTTAAAAGAAATTAAAAAGCCTTCAGGGCAAAAAGTGGTTGCCAATGATGTATTAGGAATACTCGAACAATCGGATATCAGTGAGAAATCAGAAAAAGCGACAGAAAAAACTGTTGAATCAACACTCGAAAAAACAGCTGAAAAAGCAGAAAAAAAACCTCCAAAATCCTCTGCTCCTGAAGTTTTAAGCCCCTCCGTCAGAAGAACTGTCAAAGAAAATGATATAGATATAACCACTATTCATGGAACAGGCAAAGACGGCCGAATGACAAAACAAGATGTGATTGCATCTATAGGCTCAAGACCAGAAAAACGTGTTCCGATGTCAAGATTGCGCCAACGCATAGCAGAACGCCTATTAAGCGCTCAGCAAAACGCTGCCATCCTTACAACATTTAATGAAGTCAATCTTCATGAAATCATTGATCTTAGAACAAAATACAAAGATGCTTTTGAAAAAAAATATAATACACGCTTAGGATTTATGTCATTTTTTACACGTGCAGTCACCGAAGCTTTAAAATTATTTCCAGCCGTTAACGCATCCATTGACGGTACGGATGTTGTGTATCATGGATTTTATGATATCGGTGTTGCAGTATCGACAGAACGCGGATTAGTCGTGCCTGTATTACGCGATGCCGACAGATTAAGCTTAGCGGAGATTGAGAAAAAAATTGCTGAATTTGGCAAAAAAGCAAAAGATAATCAATTAACCATGGAAGAAATTACTGGCGGTACATTTACGATTACAAACGGTGGTGTATTTGGATCCTTGTTATCCACACCTATATTGAATCCTCCTCAAAGCGCTATTCTTGGAATGCACAAAATCCAAGAACGCCCGATCGTGGAAAATGGCCATGTCGTCATCCGACCAATGATGTATCTTGCGCTGTCTTATGATCATAGAATAATTGACGGAAAAGATTCCGTGAAGTTTCTTGTGACCATCAAAGAGTTTCTAGAAGATCCCGCAAGACTTTTGTTGGAAATCTAACTTGTTTTAAATTTAATAGTAGGAGTTTAAATAACCCATGAACTTACATGAATCTCAAGCAAAACAATTATTTGCTGAATATAATATGCCTGTAACGCCAGGTAAAGTTGTAAAATCCGTCGAAGAAGCTGTTAAAGCAACTCAAGAATTGGGTGGCAATGAATGGGTAGTTAAAGCTCAAGTTCATGCTGGCGGACGCGGCAAAGCAGGTGGTGTTAAAATTGTTTCCAATGTAGACGAATTAAAACAAGTCGTCAATTCACTGCTTGGTAAACGATTGGTAACTTTCCAAACTGATGCCAAAGGCCAACCAGTTAACGATTTATTTATCACCCTACCCGTTGATATCGAAAGAGAACTCTATCTAGGTGCGGTATTGGATAGATCCTGTCAACGCGTTGTCATCATGGCTTCCACCGAAGGCGGTGTTGAAATCGAAAAAGTGGCGGAAACAAACCCTGAAAAAATATTAAAAGTTATTGTGGATCCTTTAGTGGGTGTCATGCCTCATCAAGCACGGGAATTAGGATTTAAATTAAATTTGACGATGAATCAAATTAAACAATTCACTGTGTTATTACAAGGTCTTGGAAATTTATTCAAACATTATGATTTAAGCTTATTGGAAATTAATCCATTAGTGATCACAAAAGAAGGAAATTTGTTATGTTTAGATGCGAAAGTAAATATCGACGATAACGCGATTTATCGTCATCCAAAACTTGAAGCGATGCGAGATACTTCTCAAGAAGACGAACGAGAAAATGAAGCACGCGAATGGGAAATCAACTATGTCGCATTGGAAGGTAATATTGGATGCATGGTAAATGGAGCAGGCCTTGCAATGGCAACCATGGATTTAGTCAAATTACATGGAGGTAAACCCGCAAACTTTTTAGATGTCGGTGGCGGCGCTACAAAAGAACGTGTAACCAAAGCATTTAAAATTATTCTCTCAGATAAAAATGTTGAAGGCATATTAGTCAATATTTTTGGCGGTATTGTCAGATGCGATCTCATCGCAGAAGGCATTATCAGTGCTGTTAGCGATGTTGGAATTAATGTTCCCGTCGTCGTTCGATTAGAAGGAAACAATGCTGATCTTGGTGCAAAAAAATTAAGCGAAAGCGGATTAAACATCATACCTGCAAATGGCCTTACTGACGCTGCACAAAAAATCGTATCCGCTGTTTCAAATGCAACAAATTCTAAAGGAGCAAAATAATGAGTGTTTTAGTCAATAAAGAAACGAAAGTGATATGTCAAGGATTTACAGGCCAGCAAGGTACATTACACTCTCAACAAGCGATCGAATACGGCACAAAAATGGTAGGCGGAGTGACTCCTGGAAAAGGAGGACAAAAACACTTAGATCTTCCTGTTTTCAACACAGTGAGAGAAGCTGTCGATGAAACACACGCTGATGCAAGTGTCATTTATGTACCTGCAGCGTTCGCTAAAGATTCCATCTTAGAAGCAGCAGATGCTGGCATTAAATTAATTGTTTGTATTACTGAAGGTATTCCTGCGTTAGACATGCTGGATGTTAAAGTGTATTTACACAATAATTTTCCCCGCACTCGCATGATTGGCCCGAATTGTCCTGGAATTATCACTCCTGGCGAATGCAAAATTGGTATTATGCCTGGCTATATTCATCAATCGGGTTTTGTCGGAATTGTTTCTCGATCAGGAACATTAACCTATGAAGCTGTTAAGCAAACTTCCGATCATGGTTATGGGCAAAGTACTTGTATTGGAATTGGCGGGGATCCAATTCCTGGAACAACTCACATTGATGCATTAAGCATGTTTGAAAAAGACCCTCAAACAAAAATTATTGTCATGGTAGGTGAAATTGGCGGCACTGCTGAAGAAGAAGCAGCAGAATATATCAAAGCTCATGTAACAAAACCTGTCGTTGCTTATATCGCAGGCGTTACTGCACCGGCTGGAAAAAGAATGGGCCATGCAGGCGCCATTATTTCTGGCGGCAAAGGAACAGCAGCTGAGAAATTTAAAGCCTTAGAAGCTGCAGGCGTTTATACAGTAAAATCTCCTGCTGAAATTGGCAAAGGGGTGGAAGCTTTGTTAAAGCAGGCAGGTAAATAAGTTTTTGAAAATTATTGCTCTCACTGGCGCAATTGGATCAGGAAAATCTACCGTTGCGTCAATGTTTGCAGAGTTGGGCGTTCCTGTTATCGATGCAGATAAAATCAGCCATGAATTAACAACTACAAACTCTGTGATTATTAAACACATTATTTCACATTTCGGAAAAAATTATTCTGATGAAAACAACCATTTAAATCGAGCAAAATTACGTCAAAGAATTTTTGAGTCAGACGAAGATAAACGATGGCTTGAATATTATTTACATCCTAAAATCTATGATGTCATCAGAGAAAAAATTCAATCTATCCGTGATCATTCACAAAAAATAGTTTATCTTATTATAGTGATTCCCCTATTATTTGAAACCGGCAAACCTGACTTTGTAGATGAAGTTTGGAATATTGATTCCCGAGAAGAAGATCAAATCAATCGAATTCTCAACAGAGATAACATCACAACATCTCTTGCAAAAAAAATGATAGCACAACAATGCTCTCGAACTGAACGTTTAAAATTAGCGGACAAAATCATAGTAAACACAGGTGATTTACTGCAATTAAAAACACAAGTGTTAAAAATTCATCGGATTTATTTAAGAAAACCTTAAGAAAATTATTCTACAATGAGCGATTTAGCTCAGCATTACATTAGCGTTTAGAGGTAATTACAATGAAAGATCAGCCACCCACTATCCTTACAGAAAAAGAAATTATGCAAAATCTTAGCGAGGATAATAGCACTCACAGTACTGCTGTTTCCTATTGTGTAGGCGTAGTGCTGCTGAAAATGGCAAAAATTTATGGCGATTACCAAAACATCAATGATCCCTTAATGCCAGAAAGCAAGGTTAATCATTATTTAACACAATTGGAAGAGGAAGTCACACAGCAAAACGATGAGGAATTAACTGCTGCTTGGGAATATATCAAAAAAAGATTGGCTGAACCTGCCACCAAAGATAACTGGGACAATGTACCTTTTTGGGAAGAAACGTATGATGTTTTTCTTGTGCTTTCTGATACTCCTCCTATGTTTGAATTACTGGAAAAACAAGATATAAAAATACCTGCTTTGATTAAATTTGAGTCTTCTTATTGGCTTTATAGCGCTTCAAATGAGAGCAAGCCAGTATTGGTTGAATTAGAGCCTAATGAAGAACTTGAACAAATTAATTTTACACAAAATAAATCCATCAAAGTATCAGTAAATCAATGTAAAAATATTCATACGCTCATTGCAAATGAGTGGGGCTCAAGAATTATTCCTTTATCAACGGTATTGGCTTTAGTGTACGCTGCTTTAGATGATGACCAAAAATATGAAGATAAAACGAAAGAAGGAAGAAACTTCAGGCTGAAAACATTATTTAATAGCTTTAAATCTTTAGCCAGTGGAGGAACTATTTGTCACTTAGGGATACGGCATGATTTTGTATTTACCCTAAATGGTGTTTATCCTGGAATAGAAATAATAGAAGATTTTGACGCCTTGGTGACTGATTTAATGAAAAAAGAAGCGGGAATTATATTAAAACGATACAAGAAAACCAATCAGGTGTTATATAAAGAAGTATTACTAAATGAAGTAAAATATAACCCGAATGCTAAAAACACAAAGAAAAGACATCACACTTTTCAAGCTGACTTACTGGCAGCAAAAGATATTATTAAAGCAAAGTTTACAAAAAAAATGGAGGCTTGCAACCTAAGTATGACCTTATATCCTATACATAAAGTCGATGGCTATTTAGGCAAAGCTGGCTGGAAATGCATTACTGTCTCAATGGGTGCTGATAATCTCCAGCAAGCCATTTATGTCCTATTTAATATACAATTTTCAGTCGAAGAATCATCTACTGTTCAAGTAAAATCACTAGAAATAGCTAAAAACTGGATCGAATCCAGCTGTAACTTTTTTAATGAAAAACACAATAACGCCGTGATCAGCTTTTTAGCGGTGTATAACGCCTGGAGAAATTTACAAAAAAACTATTATTCCTTATTGTATTGCTGGTACCCCACTCGCCCAAAACAAATAGAGCTAAATACAGCTAAATTTTATGCAAAACTTTCAAAATTTATGGGATCCTATTTTGAAACCTGCATAAAAAATAATTCCCTTATGCCATTATCAGAAACAGAATTAAATCAATTAGAGGATTTCAATGCGCTATATGCAAGCTACTCATCTGATAATGAAACCCTTTTTCTAAAAACATTTTTCGCGAACTATGCCGCTTATAACATGGAGGATTCACGTAATGAAAGAGCTATCATAGAATATATTTTGAAAGCTTATGATCCTGTATTTAAGAAAAAATATATTTTAACGGATGAAGCCATTGAACAATTACTCGAGCCAGAGCTCCATGTTTTACCGGGAGGAATGACCATCTTCAAAGAATTTGAGGCAAAACCAGAGCTGACCAATCGCTTTTTCTTGCAAGCGCTGACTGTTAAACCTGAAGAATGGAGCAAGAAATTTTACCAATATTTTTGTATGTTTCATGATAAATATAAACCAGGTGGATTTACCCCGGAAGATGACGAAAATTCTTCGGTAGTATTAAAGGAATGGTCTTATCCAGACGACTTTATGGCACAGTTGAAATATGTAAGGGATTATTATGATTACATTCATCAAAAACAAGAAGGCAGCATTGAAAAGCCTCAACGCCCTGATTGTTATTTTTTCTCACCGCATTTAATGAATGCTAATTTTGACTTAAAACCACTCTTAACACACATTGATGAAGTGACTGCAAAAAAATATATGACAGTATATTTTGATGCATTGGGCATAAAAAAAGCGATAACTAGCGTGTCCATGAACCTCGATAATATGCTTACCATACTTAGATTTCTATCGATTCCAGAAGATAAAAAATCAACATTTTATAACAATATTATGCATGCTTTTTCCAAGCATGATTTCCTTACAAGGACAGTTAAGTTAAGTGAATTCTACCAATTAATAAAACCCCTGATACCTATGAATGTCACCATTTTCGATATTTTAAACAAAGGATTTGGTCTAACAACAAAAGATCTAAAAGGGATTACATATGGATTATTTGCAGCATCACTGTCATTGATGGAAACCTTAGAAGAAAAAATTAAATTCATTGATGAACTTGAAAAAGTTGGTTTTAACATTGAAAATTGTATTAAGAATTATGATGAACATGATCAGTTTGCTTGGCTGCTTTTGTCAAATACAATACTGAAAGATGTCAATTTGCGAAACCATATTATTCATCGTTTAGGAAAAGAACGCTTAAATAAATGCATAAAACCGGATGCTGTAGTTGAACTTATTGCACAAGCAGATGGGGTATTGGATACAAATTTTCTGGAAGTATGGGGTGTAGAGCAGCTTATTGATTCGCTTAACACAGCAGATAAATTTGTTTCTTTGCTTGGTAAAATGCGTTCTATGGATAGCGAGAATTTTCTGGAAAATTATTCAAAATTGTTGAAAAAGCTTGGTGGTGATACATATCTCAAAATCATTTTTAATGGGGTTCAGGCCAATCCAAATCATATTACAACGGCAAGCTTATCCGAGTATATACCAAAAGATGTGTTTGCTCTCCACTTTTTAGCTGTTTTAAAAAACTCCATCGTAAAACTTGAACACTATATTCATTATGCAGAAATAGCTCATAAAATGTCGAATTATCTTCCTGAAAGTGAAAAAACTTTATTTTTTGAGCTAATTGGTCCAGGTTGTTATTATCAATTAATGGAAAATTCTTATATTTTAACAAGTATATGCGCAACTTTGGATAGCTTTATTTCGCGAAAAATGGATTATGACAATGGCATAACTTATGATATAGATAGCTATGGAAACAAAAAATCCAAAAAACTCAAAACATTAATTGCTAGAAACAACCTGATTAATAAAAGCAGAGAATTACTATTACCTTTTTATGCGTTATTTTTTGTAAATCACAGCACTGATCCTATAAGTGAATATCATTCCCATACTATTCCAATAGATCCAGAATATAGACATACAAGCTATAAAAATGCATTTAAGAATAATCAGCATATTCGTGTATCAAGAATCATGCTGATTTATGTAGTGCTGCAATTAGAACTGTTTGACGGAATTAAAAACGAACTTATTAAAAATCTTGGGTTTAAAAATATGAGCGGTGCAGTAAGCTTCTTTGATAAACTGCTGAACTACACTGATAAAGATAAATTAATTATACAAGCTGTCATAACAAATATTTCATCCTTGAATATTAAGGATAATATGTGGCTAGAGCAATGCAGGACAGAGATTGAAAAAATATTTGAGCTTGCTGAAGAGTATATAGCACGTGCAAAAAATTCTTCTTCGCTAAGAAATGATAATAGTGGTTCGATAAATTATGCCAATAATGCTTATATGCAAGAAATGTATAGAAATAATTCTAGCAATAACAGCAACCAGGCTTCATCTGACTCAATTTCTCCGGAAAATAAGTTGCCAAATACGAGCGGTATTAGATATAACTCGTAATAGCAGGATTTACCATAAAATTTCGGTATTCAATGCTGGATTTTTAGAGTAACACCGAATAGAAAAAATTGTGTAAAATTTATGTTGAACTTTATGATAGTAACTTAAGCAAACCTTAAGGTTATTACGTCATAATTCCTTTTTTTCAAAAGGCACAGATATGAACGCAAAAGAAATATTCGAAACACTTTGTATTGCAGTTGTAAAAAATGAAATCCCCACAATAACAAGTATTCTTGATACACACCCCGAATTAGTCAATATGACACATTCCGATAATGACAAATCCCCTATGGATTTTGCCGTAGAATACAATAAACTTGAAGCAATCAAGTTACTTGCAGAAAGAAAAGCTGATCCATGTGATGCTTTTATCAATGCTGTTTCAAAAGGTCAAATAAATGTATGTCAATATATGTTAGAAAATAAAATTATCAATACAACAAATATTGATCATGAAGATAAAGACAAATGCACCGCACTCATCGCGGCCATAAATGTCGATGAATTAGAAATTGCACAATTATTGCTGGATTATGGCGCAAGCAAAACAAAAGCGAAGAAATGGAAAGACCCTGAAGATAGTAATATTAACTTACTCCAATCCACAGCAATTGCTAACAAACCTGATACTTGCAAACTTATTATAGAGAATAAACTGTATAATAAAATTGATTCTGAAGATGATTGTAATCGTACAGCATTAACCTTAGCAATAATTAATATTAGCCCTAATGCTGCAAAAATACTTATTGATAATAATGCATCGATAGAAAAATCAGCAAAATGGAAAAATACAAGTGGTGGTAATCGTAATGTACTTCATTATATTGCTAAAAATGGGGATGCAGTACAAGTATTACCTTTCTTATCAGAATATAATTTTTTTAAACACATCAATATTGATTGCAAAGATAGTAAAAAATATACACCAGTCATTCTTGCATTACGATATAACAATAGTCAATTTGCATCAAAACTTTTTGATCTTGGCGCAGATAAACTCAACGTCAAAAATTGGAGGCACCAAGATTTTCCCACACGCAACATATTACATTTTGCTGCATTTTATGGACACCTTGAAACCTGTAAAACATTATTTGAATATGGGATTTTTGATAAAAACACTATTGATATGGAAGATAATTCGGGTTCAACAGCCTCAATTTTTGCCCTGATAAAATCGAATCTGAATGTTGTAAAATTTTTACTCGAAAAGGGCGCATCAAAAGAAAAAATAAAATCGTGGCGTTTTAAAAATAAAACTATGAATCGAACAATTCTACATTACGCCGCACAAGCTGAAGACGTTGAGCTGTTTAAATTCATTATTGACAATAACCTTGCTGACGTTAATGAAAAAACTGAACTTGGATTAACCGCAGGAGAGTTAGCCCAAGTATTAGGAAAAACTAAAATTGTGAATCTATGGAATTCTTTATCATTACCTAAAATCAATAATAAAAAGATCAAAAAACTCAATATAATAATGTCAGAAGATTTAGAAATTAACAATAAACGAAATATTGAACTTGTACCTACTGTTTTAGGAAAAGACGACGAAGAAATAAAATCAAACGATTTTTATTTACTAATCATAGCCTCTCACACAAAAAACATTGCCCAAAATTTAATCGCCCATGTCAATAAATTTAATACATCACTGATTAATGTTAAAAAGCAGCTTGAACTTCAGTTCAATGGTAAATCAGGTAAAAAATATCCACAATATAATGAAATTATAAAAATACAAACTTTTGATGTTTCTTACATTCAAAACAACTTAAATACCATTCAAAGCAGTGTTACCAATAATGCAAGAAGCACTAGTGATAAAACTGATGATTTATCAAAATTACAAGAAAACCTTTTAAAGCAATCCGATGACTTCAATCTCTACAATATAGATAATATTGATAAAATTTCTCACTGCGAGGAATGGATAAATGCTCAACCCATCAAAGTAACACCCACCAAGAAAGAAAGTGAAGCAGTCAACGAGCGTGTTAAAAGGCCCGCACAATCAGCCATCAAAAATATTGATACTTTACCGTCATTGGAATATTTTATACAAATTTGCTCAACACATAACATTAAGCAATGCAGCTCAAGAAGCAAAAGAATACAAAAATTGTGGCGGTTTTCTGTAGGATATTTTATTCTCATGACAACAAACTTGGTAGAAAAAAATACTAACAATCAACATGATTTAGCTTTACTTCGAGATAAACTTACCCAGCACATTTATGATATTAATACATCCACATTGGAAAATATTAAATTTGACATTCTCCAATATCACAAACGATACAACATATCCTCAAACTCAATAGAAGATCTTGAAGGCTGTTTATCACCTTTAGACGATGAAATTACGCCAGTACTTTCTGATAAACCTCTCGCACTTGTCACCAAAATAAAATCAGCACTTTCAGATATACAATTAATAATAAATTCTAAAGTCATTACGCGAATGGTTGACCCTAACTTTAACATACTCAGCAATCATTTCCCGCATCATACTGCTGCTATTAAAATGCTCATTATTCATATTGAATCTCTTTATACAAAATCACTTGAGGTGAATAAAAAAATTCCTGTTGAGATTCAACAATATTTCCAATTTGGGCAATTAAATCTAACAGATGTTAAGAATAGGATTTTCCAACAAAAAAACAATGATGACGAAATAATCATTAATTATTTATCAAAAATTTGCGGTTCAATTGATAACGGAATTCGCGCAATGGATGCATGGGAAAAAACACTCAAAAATGGCGTAAGCCATTTACCCTTAGCTGGAACATCCTTTAATATTACAACGACAACAACCACTACTACAACGATTACAACATCTACAACTAATACAGTTTTGAATTCAACGCCTCTTGGCCAATTATTTCAGTGATGTTTTTGATGCCATGTTGAATAAATAGCTTTTTGAGATCCATCAAAATGGCTCTTAAAACCATGGGGCCATGATAGATAAATGAAGTATAAAGTTGGAGTAAATTTGCACCCGCACAAATTTTTTCAAAAGCATCGGCTCCCGTGCTAATACCACCGCACCCTATCAAAGGTATATGCCCTCGTGTAATTTGATAAGCACGTTTAAGCATTAGGGTTGATAGCGATTTTAGAGGCTTTCCTGATAATCCTCCTCTGACATTTTCCCAGTGTGTTTGTGTTAATTCTGGTCTAGCCACTGTAGTATTACTGATGATAATTCCATCAATCGAATGCATAGAAAGAAATTCGATTAACCTTGTTTCTTCTTCCAAAGGCATATCGGGCGATAATTTCACCCACAATGGAATAGTGTAATTTTTTTGATTAATCACCGATTTTACACCTGTAATAATTTCTTTTAAGTATTCTGGTTTTTGTAAATCACGAAGTCCAGGTGTATTGGGTGAGGATACATTGATGGTAAAATAGTGCGCCTTTTGGAGCGAGATGAAAATTTCTGCACCCTTTATAAAATCATCTATGGGGTTTTTTGATTCTTTATTGACACCTAAATTAACACCCAGTATGCCTTGCGGATTTTTTTTTTGAATATTCATCGCTGCATTTGCAGCTCCTTTAGAATTGAACCCATAAGAATTGATAATCGCTTCTTTTTCAGGAATTCGAAATACACGAGGCTTGGCATTTCCTGGTTGTGGATTTGGCGTTACGGTGCCGGTTTCTACAAATGAAAAACCCATGGCTCCCAGTTGATGAAAAACTTCCGCATCTTTATCAAAACCAGCCGCAAATCCAATTGGATGGAAAAAATGCATACCCCTATTTGTTTGAGAAAACTCATTTAGATGCAAGTCTTCAATGACATTTTTTATAGGAAAATATTTAAGCAATTTAATAGCGGTATGATGTGCGTGTTCAGGCGGCAACCGATGCAGTAATTTGAGCATTACATTAGACATGAATGAAAATATTATCCATGTCTGTGATGGTGCGATGCATGTATTGTGTGATGACGTACCGCGTATACAGAATTTAGCTTTTGAGTATGCGCCGTTCTCCATTCTGCACCTGGAACAATGACACCCAGTATACGTTGAAAGAAAGGTAATGTGGGTTTTAAAAAATACCCTGGATTGCGCGCAATTGTCATTGTGATATAGATATTATTTTTTGGAAACCACATTGCAATTGCTTCATAGCCTTTTGTAGTACCATTATGCCACCAGGCTGTTCCAACTCTTTCTGAACCCCATCCCGTTTGCATAACACCTAAGCCATATCCTCTGCCAACTTCATCATCTGAAATATGTTCGCGGCTACAGCCTGGGTGACCATTCGACCCGCCTTTTTCACAAACCAGACTCATCATTTCATCCATTTGTTTTTTGGGTAATACAACTCCACCAAACAGACCTTTCCACCATGTTAATAAATCTTGTGTATTAGATACGAGTCCACCGGCTGTATTTGCCCAAGACATATTTTCAAATAAGGTATTTTCGCCATCAGTACTGTAACCATTTGCCATACGTGACATTAATCCTTGCGTATACAGTCCAGAGGCAAAATACGTGTTGGGCAAATTTAATTTAAACCCACCCTTTAAATAGTGATTTAATACTTGATCAATGGGTTGCCCTGTCACTTTCTCAATAATCATTCCAGCAATGACATAATTTGTATTGGAATATTTAAATCCTTCACCCGATGGAAAATAATTTCTGTGCGACAAAGCTATATGTACAATTTGTTGAGGCGTAAATCCTGCACGTGGCGATTCTTTTCGAATAGAATTAAAAATTCCTGCTTCTGTATAATTGTAAATCCCACTGGTGTGATTTAATAATTGTTTAATAGTGATATTCTGCCAACGAGGCGCATATTGAGGTAAATACCGCGTGATGGGATCATTAATATCCAACTTTCCTTCTGATTCCAATGTTAAAATGATAGCTGAGGTATATGATTTTGTTACACTTCCAATCTGGAATAAAGTTGCATCGGTTGTTTTTTCAACTCCTTGATAAACTTTTGATCCTGTCGTAAAAGTACTCGGTGATGAACTATTGGGTAATAAAATACTGATTGCAGCAGAGGGAATACCCGAGTGCACACGCCAATTGTCTAATAATCTTTGTATTTCTGATTGTTGAATACCATCTAAAGAAGTTGATAGTGAATTCGTTTGTGCAATACTTATAGGGATGTTGAAACAAAAAATCAAACATACTAAAAAAAATAACTTAATTCGCTTCATTAAACTCTCTTCCTGTCTTGAAATTTCATCAAAAAAAACATTACACCATGTCTTCAGGTTTAACTATTTTGTCAAAGTCTTCTCCCGATAAAAACCCGAGCTTGATACATGCCTCTCGTAATGAAAGATGATCATGTAAGGCTTTATGTGCAATTTGCGCTGCTTTATCGTATCCAATGCTTGGACTCAATGCGGTAACTAACATAAGAGAATGCTGAACAAAATGCCTTATTTTTTTGACGTTCGCCGTCAACCCATCAATTAAATAATTTCTAAATGAGTGACACGCATCCGATAATAAATTTCCGGAATGTAGAAAATTAAAAATCATGACTGGTTTAAACACATTTAATTCAAAGTTTCCCTGTGAGTTTGCAAATGCAATTGCAGAATCATTTCCCATTACTTGTACACATACCATCGTTAATGCTTCACACTGCGTTGGATTAACTTTACCAGGCATTATAGATGATCCAGGTTCATTTTCGGGTAAATTTAATTCTCCCAATCCACAACGAGGGCCTGATCCTAACCAGCGAATATCGTTTGCAATTTTCATTAAGATAGTAGCCAATGTTTTTAATGCACCGCTTGCCATCACTAATCCATCATGTGCGGCTAAGGCTGCAAATTTATTGGGAGATGAAACAAAGGGAAGTTGTGTATACTGTGCAATATATTTTGCTGTCAATTCTGCAAACCCTTTAGGTGCGTTTAATCCTGTTCCAACCGCAGTGCCTCCAATAGCTAACTGATAAAGCCCTGGCAGCGTCATTTTTATACAATTTAAAGCAAAATCTAATTGAGAGACATAACCTGAAAATTCTTGGCCTAATGTCAGCGGCACGGCATCTTGTAAATGAGTCCGGCCAATTTTAATAATTTTTCCAAAGGCAAGTTGTTTTTGATGTAATCCTTCACGAATCGCCATCACTGCGGGAATGACTTTATGGACAAGATTTTCTATGGCCGCAATGTACATTGCCGTTGGAAAAGTATCATTAGATGACTGCGACATATTGACATGATCATTTGGGTGTACAGGTTTTTTTGATCCCATCACCCCGCCCATCATTTCGCAAGCGCGATTGGAAATTACTTCATTTACATTCATATTGGTTTGAGTACCACTTCCTGTTTGCCAAACCTTGAGAGGAAAATGCTCCCATAATTTACCATCGATGATTTCATCTGCCGCTAACATAATGTGTTGTGCAATTTCTTTTGGAAGTAATTTTAAATCTTTATTTGCATTTGCCGCTGATTTTTTTAAAATTGCCATACCTCGAATGACTTCTTGAGGCATGATGTCTTGACCTATCGCAAAAAAATGACAGGATCGTTGAGTTTGTGCACCCCAATAACGATCAGCTGGAACTTCAATTGATCCCATACTGTCTGATTCTTGACGCATGTTTTGGTCATTCATTACACCTCTCCAAATTCTCGTTTGATATAAAATATGATGAGATTATATATCAGAAAAATTTATCATCATACCTCTTGAAAATTCACCTTTTGTTCACTATAATGCCATAACCTTATTTACTTATATTTCGCGCATACCCTGTGAAATTAAGAAAATAGCTTAAATCCTGTGAATACTATTGAAAAGACGCGAAAACCGTATAAGACACGGACACCCTTATACGATCGCAGCGCTTTCGCGGTATTCACACTTTACTGCACTGCAAAAGGACAAAACTATGCTGACCCCAACTCAACAGAAAATGTTAGCTTTTATTCAAACATTTACAAAACGCCATCACTATTCACCTTCTCTTCGAGAAATTGCAGAAGCGCTCGAGCTAAGCCCTACATCTAAAAGTTTAATTAGCCGGTATATTCAACAATTAGAAAAAATGGGATATATCGAACGCCCCACTGGACGCTATCGGACCATTCATCTTAAAAAAATTAAAACAAATACAACTTCTCCTTTCGTGATTCCATTTTTAGGCAAAATTGCAGCGGGAAGCCCTATTGAAGCTGTACAACAGCAAGAAGAAATTGACATCACTGACTTATTCATCACCCAACATAAAACACAAGATTTATTCGCACTACAAGTTAAAGGCGACTCCATGATAGATGAAGGCATATTGGATGGAGATACCATTATATGTGAAAAAACTTCTACTGCTTATCATGGAGCGATTGTCATTGCACTTATAGACAATTATGAGGCTACACTTAAACGTATTCATTTTATTTATGAGGGCGATACAAAAATGATTAAACTTATTCCTGCGAATCCTAATTTAAAACCTCAAGTTTATCCAACGTCACGCATTACCATACAAGGAATATATAAAGGTTTATTGCGGTTACCACCTAGAGCGGGCTAGCGATGAAAAATATTTTATTTGAAACAAGTTGGAAAGCTGTCATATTAAATTGGATTTTAAAACTAACTGTTAAACGATGGTTTACTAAACTTGCCAATGAAACTTCCACTAAAAAACTAACACGAGATATCATCCAATTAAGAAAATTTTTTCTAAAATTATTTTCTAAAAAAAATACATTAAAAAATCATGTGCAAAAACTTCATATAAGCCCCCAGTGTTCTGCATTTTTTATTCCATATCCCGGCGCGAATAAAACTGTCTTATATTTACACGGCGGCGGATACATGATTGGCTCTGCTAAATCTTATTCTGGATTTGGAATGATGTTGTCTGCATCATGTAAAATCAATGTGCTTTTAATCGATTATCGTTTAGTGCCTGAAAATGCACTTACCTGTGCTATCGATGACGCAGTACAAAGCTACAACTACTTATTAAAAAAGGGAAATGACCCCCAGAGTATTTTTATCACGGGTGATTCCGCAGGCGGAGGGCTTGCAATATCAACAACTCTAAAATTAAGAGACACGAATACACCTTTACCCAAAGGCATCATTTGCTTTTCACCATGGACAGATCTTTTATTAAAAAACACATCTCATCAGACCAATAAAAAACGTGATGCCTGTTTAGTGATGCCAAAAGAATTTATTTTGTTTAAAGGAATTGATTTATCACACCCTTATATTTCACCCATTTATGCTGATTTTAAAGGTCTTCCTGATATTTTTATACAAGTGAGTGACGCTGAAATTTTACTGGATGATTCCACCATTCTTGCAAAAAAAGCAGAATCACAAGGTGTTAACGTAACACTTGAAATATGGAAAAACATGCCTCATTGTTTCCCACTATTTGCTCAATACATTCCTGAAGGGAAACAAGCATTAGCGCATGTATCAGAATTTATGCAACGCATTTAATTCCTAAATGAATAGGTATTTTAGCTACTGATATTTCAACTGTGGGTTTAAAAACAAAAGAAGATGTTTCTTTTATAAATTTAATTAAGTTAGCCCTATCGTTAAACGAATTAATTAAATCCATTTTTACATCCGTTCCAAACTGTCCACCATTCACTTTATTATAGAGTAACTGCATATTATGATTTCTGTGACAATCTTTGTAAGATGAAGCCCAGTTCCTTGAAATAGATGTTCGTTGCTGAATCTCTGTTTGCACCAGTGTAAAAAATCTATTGCACGACATGCGAGGATATTCCAATATTGCATTTTGTATATTTTTTATTCCTGTACTATTGGTGTTTTCAAATTTTTCACTCATCAATAAAACAATAAGATCTTCCCGCTGCTGCAATACTGTTGGATCAAATTGATTGTTCTGTAAAGTTGGATCATTAATCGGCTTATTTGTATGATTGGCAATTAATTCTTCCATACTGGCCTTAAATTCGTCCAGATCATCTTCTAATTCTTTTTCATATTTATTTTCCATATATTTATCTATTTGGTATTTTATTGGTCTATAAATAAGGCCAGCTACGAAAACGAACCACAGAGGAGGAAATACGGCTGCTGCAATTAACATCATCATATCAAGCCTTGGATACTGCTCATATTCTCCATCATGTGCAAATAAGCATTCGCCCGTAAGCAATTTTGAACCCACCATTGTGATAGCAAAAAACAACCCCATGGGAGGCCAAGTAAACAGAACTAAAAAAAGATCTTCGCAAAACAACCTTCTACTACTTTCGGCATTTTTTTTCAAATTTCTCGCCGAAATTTTTTTACAGCGCACCGCGATATCATTAATTTTTTTATATATTTTTAATATGTCGTTAAAATTTTGAAAATGTTCAGTGCGGCTAAGTTGACAATAATAAAACTCGTCTAACGATTTCTTTTTTTTATCCACTTTAAAAAATTTTACTAAGATTTTAAGAGTTTGTTTTAATTTTTTTCGATCAATTGCATTCTGATTAAACAATTCTATAAGTTCTGGCATACTTTGATGAAACGCTGCATTTATCCATACACTTTTCATGGCAGGATTATTTAATTGTTGCAATATGTAATTGTTAACTAGCGTTAAATTTAATAAGTCACTATAGGATAAATGTGAAAAGATTTCAAACCAATTATCAAGCGTAAGATATTGTTCAATACTGGAAGGTTGCTCTTTTTTTAATTGACTTTCTTGTGACATAAAATACCTCAATATGAATAAAGCATGAACATTTAAACACTTTCCATTCTAACGTAAAAACCTGCCATTTTAATAAAAATTGTTTTATGATAAGCACATCGGGTGACATGGCAATCGCACTTAGGAAAATCAAGGGTTTGAGATGTCCATGCACCTGTCGTCCCGGAAAATTTTTCTCTACTGCAATTCAAAAGAAAATCGTGCTCACAGAAAAATTTTCCGGGGTGACAGTGTTTCTTGAGAGCCCAAAACCCTTGATTTTCCTAAGTGCGATTGCCATGCAGCGGGTGAAAAGTAGTAGCATCGCATCCCGACACTTGGTTAGATTCAATTAACGTAAGGAATCAAATCATGCTCATGAGCATTTTAGCAAATCTGTATTCCATAGACACAAACGAAACATACAAAATCTATTTTCAATGATTCCTCCTATATTTTAAATTTAGCGTATCTGCCCCAGCTTTTAATTACCAAATGTAAGGCCTATTAGCGTTTAGCGTAACTATATGCTAAACTGCTTAGCATATGGTAAATCGCACTTATTGGCAAAACAGTATTGAAGAAACTTGGCGGCACCGATCCGTTATCTGGCTGTCAGGGGTACGCAGAGCAGGCAAAACCCATCTTTGCAGAAGCATCCCCGATGTTACTTATTTTGATTGCGAATTGCCTAGCGTGCGCGAACAATTAGCCGATCCGGAATGGTTTCTTTCCCAGAATAAAAACAGACGCATTGTTTTAGATGAAATTCAACGCTTGCCAAATCCATCTGAAATTTTAAAAATCGCCGCCGATCATTACCCTACAACTAAAATTATCGCCACAGGCTCATCTATCCTTGGTGCCTCCACAAAATTTGCGGATACACTCACCGGACGAAAAAGTGAAATTTGGCTAACACCACTTCTTATAGAGGAAGGAAAAAATTTTGGGCATTTAGATTTATCACGCCGAATGTTGTACGGTGGATTACCACCATTTTTTATATCAAAAGATTTACCCAATAAAGATTATCAAGAATGGATAGACGCTTACTGGGCCAAAGATATTCAAGAACTGTTTCGTCTTGAAAAAAAACATTCATTCCAAAAATTCACAGAATTAATGCTTGCAAAAAGTGGCGGAATTTTTGAAGCCACAGCGTTTGCAAAATCCTGTGAGGTAAGCCGAGGTACTATTTCCAACTATCTTTCAGTACTGGAATCGACTTACATAGCACACATCATTCGACCATTTCATACACATAAGTCAACAGAAATTGTAGCAGCACCGAAGGTATATGGTTTTGATACAGGATTTGTATGCTATCACCGAGGGTGGGAATCGTTGAGAAAGGAAGATATTGGATTACTATGGGAACACATTGTTCTCAATGAAATTCAAGGACGATTACAAACTCGAAAAATACATAATTGGAGAGACAAACAAGGACATGAAATCGATTTTGTTTTATTAAACCAGCGTAACAAAATGCCCACCCTCATTGAATGTAAATCCACATCAAAAAATATTGATCTCAGCTCGCTGACATATTTTAGAAAAAACTACCCCCAAGGCAAAAATTTTATAGTGACGCCCGACACACCTCACCATTTCCAAAAACGTTTTCAAAATATCATTGTAGATATAGTAAATCTTACAGAATTAATCTCTTTGATTACAAAATAAATTATTATCAAATTCTTCATTGAGAAGAAAAAGACCTGAGCTATGATAAGTATATATTTCTACTAGTCCACATTCCACATTCTACATTCCAAGTAAAATAAAAAAATTGATTTTTTCTCTTAAACATGAGAGAATACTTTTCATCATAAGATAGAACATCTAGTGTCACGTTATACACCTATCGTTCACATAAGGAGTTTCAGTCTATGAAAAATGCATCAAAAAGTTTGTTTCTAGGTCTTCTTCTTACTTCCGCTACAACCGTTGTACTTGCTGATAATTTTCCTGCTCAAACCAAAACGTTTACTCCATATCCCACTTGTGAAGCGGGAGGAAATCCCAGTTGTTGGCTTTGGGATCTTGCAAGCTATGATAAAAACAACAACCCGTATCTGGGTGGGGCCTATTTTCATTGTGACCCCCCTCCAGCCAACCATGACTTTACCATGAGCGATGTCAATACTTTGATTACAGGCTTTACTGTTGACGGCCCCAATAAAGGATCGCTTAATGGCCCTGGTTCTGATTTAGCAAAATATGCTTTTGCAGCTTACCTTGATCCAAACAGCGGTCTTAACTTTGGCTTAGTTCGTGCAAGAGACAAAGTCACCGGCACTCTGCTAAATTGTTATGAAGGATACCGTGACAGAAATGGAAATGTGATGCAAATCCACCCAGGCCTACCGGGTGACCAAGTTCGAAAATATTCCCAAAATTAATTATCATTAGCTACTGATATCCAGACGCAATACTGATAATAACAAAGCGTTTGGATATTCTCTTCTCTCTTTAAGATTGCTCATTCGTTTTTTTTACAGTTTTCACCTCATCGATTGAATACAATGGATATAGTCATTGACCCAATATAAAATTACTACAATAATTGAACATAATATTATTTGGATCATGATGACTATGCGATTAAACTCAATTTTAGAAGCTATCGGCAAAACACCTTTAGTAAAATTACAAAACTTTATCAAAGACAAAAATATTTCGTGTGAACTATATGTCAAGTGTGAATTTTTAAATCCCGGTGGTTCCGTCAAAGATAGAATTGGCTATTACATGGTTGAACAAGCAGAAAAAGCGGGGATTATTCAACCCGGTGATACTCTTATTGAACCGACCTCTGGAAATACCGGCATTGGAATCGCGTTAGCCGGTGCTGTTAAAAATTACAATGTTATCATCACGATGCCAGAAAAAATGAGCCGTGAAAAACAAGTTGTGTTGGAAGCATTGGGCGCAAAAATTTATCGCACACCCACTGAAGCTGCTTACGATTCACCCGAAAGCCATATTTCACTCGCCAAGAAATTACAACAAGAAATTCCTCGAGCACATATCTTGGATCAATACGCAAACCCTGCAAACCCTGATGCACATTATCATTTTACAGCACAAGAAATCATCGATGATTTACCCGATGTAGATATGGTTGTCATGGGAGTGGGAACCGGCGGCACCATTACAGGTGTTGCAAAAAAATTAAAAGAATATAACCCTGCCATAAAAATTATTGGGGTCGATCCTTTTGGCTCAATTTTAGGCGGTGGAAATGACATTTTCTCTTATCTTGTAGAAGGTATAGGTTACGATTTTATCCCCCACGTTTTAGATAATCAATTAATTGATCAGTATATTAAAGTGAATGATAAAAATTCTTTTCTTAGCGCACGAGAATTAATTCGAACAGAAGGTTTATTAGTAGGCGGATCTTCTGGATCTGCAATATGGGCATCATTGCAAGTTGTCAACACATTAAAGCCCCATCAAAAATGTGTTGTTATTTTGCCCGATTCAATTCGAAATTATTTAAGTAAATTTGTTGACAATCAATGGATGACTCATCATGGTTTTATCGATTAACACACGCGTAATACATGCAGGACAATCACCCGACCCCACTACAGGTGCGGTGATGACACCTATTTATGCAACCTCAACCTATGCACAACAAAGCCCTGGTAACCACAAAGGGTATGAGTATTCCAGAACGCATAATCCAACACGAAAAGCATACGAAGACTGTATGGCAAACTTGGAATCCGGTCTTTTAGGGTTTGCATTTTCTTCAGGCATGTCCGCTATTGCAACTGTATTGGAGCTTTTAAATGCAGGCGATCATATTATTGCAGTCAATGATCTTTATGGAGGAAGTTATAGGTTATTTGAAAAAGTTCGTACACGTTCTGCAGGATTACAATTTAGTTTTATTGATTTAACAGATCTAGAGAATATATCATTTGATCAAATCATCAAAAAAAATACCAAATTAATTTGGGTAGAAACACCCACTAACCCTTTATTAAAATTAGTTGATTTAGAAAAAATGAATCGCATTGCAAAAAAATATAATTTATTATTCGTGGTTGATAATACTTTCGCATCGCCCATCTTACAAAGACCTTTAGAATATGGGGCAGATATTGTCGTACATTCTGCAACAAAATACCTCAATGGACATTCAGATATTATTGGCGGAATTGCTGTTGCAAAGGAAAGATCTCTTTGCGATCAACTGGGTTACTTACAAAATTCTATTGGCGCTATTGCAAGCCCATTCGATGCATTTTTAGCTTTAAGAGGATTAAAAACCTTAAGCATCCGGATGCAAAGACACTCTGAAAACGCATTAGAATTAGCTAAATGGTTAGAAAAGCATCCTCACGTTTCTTCTATCATTTATCCAGGATTGCGCTCTCACCCCCAACACGCGTTAGCTAAAAACCAAATGTCAGGGCTATATGGTGGCATGATTAGCCTGTCACTTAAGACCGATTTATCTGGCACACTAAAATTTCTTGAAAGATGTGAACTATTTACGCTTGCAGAAAGTTTAGGCGGCGTTGAAAGTTTAATTGAACATCCCGCCTTGATGACCCACGCTTCTTTACCAGAAAAAACACGACAAGCATTAGGAATTAACGATAGCTTTATTCGGCTATCCGTTGGAATTGAATCTATTGAAGATCTGATAAAAGATACGGAGACCGCATTAAAATGCCTATAGCAAGAATTTCCATAATTTTTATTGTATTATTTTCGTCATATTTTATCGTTGATATTTTATTTTTGCCTCATAATCATTTTATCGGCTTTCCCATTTACATGGATGATTACAAAGCATTTGCATATACATTCCAATCAATTTCCTGGGCACATCCAAGGCCTATCATGTTTTTGATTGCTCCGCTATTCGCATCACTTGGAATCACGGGAATTTATTTCACCATGATTTTTGGTGATATTCTCATCTGCACATTAACGCTCTACTTTATTGAAAAATTTTTAAACGCACCTTTAAAAGTTTTTTGGATCCTGTGTTACGGAATAGTATTGTTTTCATTTCCATTTATATTGGATGTCAGTAAATTTTTAGGCTTATTGATTAACATCACATCCAGTTTTTTTGGAATTGTCAGTTTAATTTTGTTACTCGCAGCTCTTAGAGAACACAAAATTAAATTTTATATTTTATCAGGATTATTTTATTGTTTGACACTTTACACCAAAGAAGATTTTATTTTACCTAACTTTGTGCTATTAACCTATTTAATGTTTTTTGAATCTCACGATAAAAATCACCGAAAAAGCCTTGTTTTATTCACCTGTTTTTCATTAATTGCGGTTATCAGTCTTTTTGCCTACAATAAATATGTAGCCCACAGTGTCTTTACAGGAATGGGCTCAAATGAACCTCCCTATTTTGTGAACACACACGTAAGCAGCATTTTACTAACAACTTGGAACTATTTAACTAGTCACCCTTATTTATCATTATTATTTACATCCGCTATCAGTATTTTTATTGCATTAATTGCTTTATCTTCATCGACAAAACAATTTTCATTATTAACTTTAACAACACTCTTGATTATTGTATTAACATTAATTGCACCGTATTCCGTACTACCGAATCATTTTTGTTATTTTTATATATTCAATTGGCTAAGTTTTGAAACCGCTTTTATTTTTTATGGGATATCGATATTAATTCACAAATTTAAAAGGCTTTATCAACATTTAACTTTTTTTATATTTTCACTTTTATTTATGGTTATATCCTATCCACACAGAGAAAGCAGTGCATTGATGTATGAAAAAGCGCAAACACTCAATCGCAATATCATTCATTCATTAAACTTACATTACAAGGAACTTAACAAAGAAAAACTTATTGGTGTAACAGGGCCTGGTGTTCAAAGTTTTTCACCCTGGGCAATTTGCCAAGGTGAATATTTACAATTTGTTTTAAACTTAACACCTCACTGGATATTGTTTATCGATAATCCTTCTATTGAAACTCAAACACAATTTAATCCCGCATTTGTCGTTAATACATTGAATAGCCAGAAAATCAAAGAATTTTCAAATATAAAATTATTGTATTTTGACGCAACTGGAAAAATTCAATAATCCCTGGTAATCGCACTTAAGCAAGTCAAGGATTTGAGATAACCTAAGCGCTTGTCATTCTAAAAAATTTTTACCAGTTGAAATTGAAAAAATAAACTTTTATGAAAAGTTATTCATGATGACAAACTGACGAGATATTTCTTTCTATTTCTGATGCTCCAACATCCAGTTAGAAAGCGTTTCTTCAATTTTAGGTGCGCATGTTTCTTGCAAATAGTGCAAATCATTGCCTACTTCTACCAGTGTAATATTGGGCAAATGATTCATCGACCAAATAATATTATTCATACGCGTTAGAAATCCTGGTCTTCCATACATGATTAATTTAGGTAGGTTTGATTCGCATAACCAATCGGTATTACTCTTTACTAAATCTAATACCGGACTATTGATATCTCTATGAGGTTGTTCCAAAGCAAATTGCAGCAATACTTTTCGGTTTTCTTTATTTTCAAATGGTTTACGATAAGCGTTAAAATCATCATCGGGTAACCTATGCGCCATTAACATGGGCATAATTTTTTCAACCATATAGTTTTCTTCAATCATCAAGTATTTTAGTTTTTCAGGGTCGTCAGCCGCGAGCCTCGTTAGCTCACTCACGGTTGAAGAAACTTCAGAATATTCTTCTGAAAGATTAAAATAGGGTTCAATCAATACTATGCCTTTCACTTTATCCGGATTCATTCTTGCAAACGCTAATCCAATAACCGATCCCCAACCATGCATGACTAACGTCGCTGGTTGACCCAATTCTAAACCCCGCATGAAAGATTGAAAATAATCGATATGCTCTTCAATAGTATATTGAATGTCAGGTTTATCAGATTGACCCATCCCAATTAAATCAACCAAAATACATCGGTGACGCAACCCAGTTTTTGCAATCACTTTTCGCCAGATATAACTTGATGTGGGAATTCCATGAACAAAAACTACCGGTCTTCCTTTACCCACGGTGAGAAAATGCATTCTTGCACCATTGGCCATCACATATTGATGAGGCAAAGCATTAATATCCATATTGATATATATCCTATCTTTAGAGTTGATAACACAATGCGCTGATTATACAGATCTTAATTTTTTATGAAATATATTTTAACCGTTATCCAGCATTTATTTTATTCTCTCGTGTTATGAAAAATAAATCAGACATTATGCTGATTTTTCGCCGGGACAAAATTGTGATGTACCAGGTATTGACCCTTCATAATCCTTATTGTAATGAACCTTCACACAACCACCATCACTCTTTGCGATTTTTTCATCCGCATAGATTTCATCACCAGGCAATACTATTCTTTCAACACCCATGCCATCTACTGCGGTAGCAAAGCCCATCATACAGGAGACATGCGCCACAGGTTTGCTTTCAGATGATGCAGCATCTGAAATTACAATAATATCGCTGCTTTCACAACTTTCACCTAAACAATCAGAGCTTGTCGAGACTTCAGAAACAAATCCTTCTTGAATAGTAGAAATATTAGTTAAATCTAATGATGGGGATCCCGTCGTTATAATAAAATTGTCAAAGAATATGGGATCGGTGACAAATCCATTCACTACTTGTTGTGTGGGTGAAACGGTACTTAATACAGAAAGTATAACTATATTAGGTTGTTTAGCTGCAGCAACTGTGAAGAAACCATGACCATTACCCACAACTCTACCCATAAAATTAAATGCTGTGATAGGTGAGCTTGGATCAATCTGGTCTCCAATTAACGCACTGTAAGCTACACCAGAACCACTTGCAACATCAGTCATAGTGACAGAAACTGGATTTGCGGGAATAAATGCACTGAGATCAAGTGTACTGTTAATCCCACCACCGTTGACCGCGCCTGTCATTTTTGCACCGTTTGCAAATACAAATGTATCCGCCAAACCTCCTGTAATTGTTTGAATATTATTAAAACCTCCAATACCGGTTATACTTCCCGCGTCAGTTCCTACAATATTCCAGGTTTGTATACTTCCAGTGTTCATCTCAAAACTGTTACTTCCACCAGTTCCAGTGACAGTTAAGCTATTAAGTGACATTGGCCCCGATATATCAGTATTCGTCGCTTGAATATCCAGGTTAAAAGCGCCTCCCGAAATTCCATTTTGAATAGAAACATCTGAAGCAGAAAGTTGAGCATTATTGGTTAACGTAACGCCGCCGCTGTAATTTTGAGCACCCGTTGTTGATACATTACCTGAGATTATTGCAGGTGTATTTAAACCAATAGATCCTAATGGATTTAAGCTTCCAACATCTCCATTAAATTGCGTACTAACAGCGCTTGTGATATCCAATCCTTGCGTACCATCTAAACTTTCTAAACTGTTATTAAAAATAACGTTTGCGCCAGACAAATTAACAAGTGAAGTTACAACTTGAACAAAATTATTATAGGTTTGATCACCTGAAGTTTGAATATCTGCACCTAAAAAAACGCTTGCTAACCCATGAGTTGTAATACTATTTGCAAACACTGGGCTAGCAAAATCGATTTGCCCCACCGCGGTTAAATCAAGATTTCCCAATGGAGCGCCTGACGATCCAACATTTCCAAAAAAGTATAATGAGCCTGTATCTACAGTCAAATTTTGACCTGCGCCTTGAACTGTACTATTAAATACAGTTTGAGCACCAAAACTAATTCCAATGATATTTAATGGAGTATTCAAGGTAACAGGGCCTTGAAAGAAATGGCCGCCCATAGTTCTTAAATTTCCAGCATTAAATGTTGCATCACCAAGAACACTAAAATTAAACAAGAAAGTCGACATTCCGATATCCCCATTAAATTGGGCATTTCCTGTTACAGTAAAATCATTTGGACCATCAATTGTACTGCCGAAAGTTGCCAAACTCGCGGTTAAATTAGTTGGAAATAATCCGTTAAAAAGAAACACTGGCCCATTATAGGTTTGTTGACCTGTCGTATTGATCGCTGTAGAACGGATAATCGTTTGTCCTGACACTAATATGCTGTTCAAATTTATTAAATTGCCTACATTTTGTTCGAAATCCACATCTCCTGTAATGCTTAAATCACTCGCACCATTTACTGTGTTATTAAAAATAACATTTGCGCCTGTCATATTTACAGTTCCATTTTCAAGAACCACAGGATCGTTGTAGGTTTGATCGGCAACTGTATTAATAGAACTTACATTTAAATTATCGCTTGTGGAACCGTTTGTCGTAAGACTGTTTGCATATAATGTTAGAGCATTGTTAAAATCAATCGTTCCTCCTGAAGTGGTAAGATTAATATCACCTAATCCTTTGACTGAAGTTCCAATATTTCCATCAAAAACTATTGAGTTCGTTGCGTTAATTGTTAATGCAGGTGTTCCTATTCCGACCGTTGTTATGTTCCCTCCAAATATGACATCAGAACCCGCTAAATCTAGAGTGCTATTATCCATCAAAACATTACCCGTATATTCTTGAATGCCTGCGACATGAATAAAATCAGTGTTAATAGTGGTATTACTTCCATTGACTGTCAGAGACGCCAAGGGTGTTCCACTACCAACTTGAGCATCAAACTGACCATTTCCAGTGATAACAAGGTTATAAGGGCCATCTAATGTATCTTGGAATCTCACCAAACTGCCGGTTAAATTTGTGTCTGTTCCAAGAGTAACGCCTCCTACGAATCTTAAAGTGCCAGTTGAATTGATAGAAGAAGTATTAATTATTGTGCCGCCATTTATTCGAAGGCCTGCTAAAGGCGACGTCAAACCAACTGTATTATTAAACGTGGTATTACCTGCCACATCAATAATCAAACCGCCAGGGCCGTCAAGCGTATCGCCAAACGTCACTGAATTTGCACCCAAATGATCTGAATTGAGCGTAACAGAAACAGGGCCTTGATAATCTTGATCGCCAACAGTGGTAACAAAAAAATTATTTAATATTGTTTGGCCTGTAACAGTTAAATTATTTAAGTTTATAGTATGTCCAACGTTACCGTTAAATACTGCATTACCTGTAACAGTTAAATCATTAGTACCATCAATTTTTTTATTAAATGTAATGTCTGTACCTGTTAATGAAGTATTACTTGAAAGCATAACGTCGCTATCATAAGTTTGTGTTCCAATTGTTTCTATGGTTCCTCCATTTAAAGTCACCAAACTTCCTAACGTTCCATTTCCAAAACTAACATCTTGCGGTGTACCATGTGCACCAACAGGTGAGTTGATGACCACATTATTACCATCAAGAACTATGTTTTGATTGGAGAAATTCGCATTTAATTCCATGCCAAATGTAAGTGTATCGCCTGTAAAAGTTGTATCAGTAGCATTGACATACAAATAGGTTAATCCGCTAGTAGAATAAGTTTGATTTCCAATCGTTGTCACAGACATAGCGCTTAACACTGGACCACTCAAATTAAATAAAACTCCATTTGTACCATACATGGATAAATCCAAATTGTTGAGCGGATTGGTTTGACCAATGTTTTCTTCAAAATCAACAGTATCCGCAGAGATATTTAAACTTCTTGGTGTTAGGCTAGAATCGCTATCAATAGTACCGTTAAAATTAAGCCTGAGTGCATTGATCGTCACATCTTGATTTAACACCGTTGGACCTTCGAAAAATATCTGTGATCCTGTGGGACTTAATGTTATTGAATTCGTATTCAAATAAATTTGCCCGCCTGAACCGGTTGCTGGAAGCAAGTGTAATGAACCTGTACCATATACTAATCCATCAAATGAACTAATAGGTGCACTAATAGTGATATTACCCACTTGGCCAGGGTCTGCTCCTGAACCTAAAGAAGCATTTAACATAACAGTATTTCCCGCAGCCAATTGTGCATTAATTAAACTTACATCGATTTGTGAGCTTGCACCTGTGGGTGTGAATGCTGTTGGTCCTGAATTATTCACTGAAGAACCCGAAACTACTTCTATATTCCAAGGGTCGATAAGCCAGGTGCTTCCAGATCCCAATCTGAGATCAACGCCTGTAAGATCCAAAAAATCACCTGATGTTTCAACGAAACTATTCTCTGGTGCATTGATTTGCGCATCGATTTTTGTTTGATGGCCTTTAATCTTTACCCTATTAGAATAAATTTTACCGCCTACATGGGTAACTCCTTCACTTCCACCTAAAATAATCACGCCGCTATTTGTCTGAACGGCATTTTCTGCTTCTATAACCCCAGTCATGCTAACCACGTTTTGTACAACTTTTGCCGCTGCATTTGCGGTTAACAATACTTGTCCGCCGTTATTCGCTTCTATAATTCCCGTGTTCGATACAGCATTATTTAAAGGTTTACCATCAGGCCCGATAGGAGTTTCACTGACTTGTGAACCTGCGGCGAAGGTAATAAGATTATCTCCGTAGAAATCAAGCGTCATATCTGTTCCAGAAGCTAATACGACTTTGCCTGCATTTGCGCGAATGATGCCATGATTTTCAACCCCTGGGGCCATCAGAGCAACCAGGCCATTATCTCTAATCGTATTAATTTCACCCTCATTGATGACAGAGGTATTCATAAAGCCTGGTTGTGATGTAAAGTGGTATTGTCCATTCATAAAATCAGAATTTTTAATATCAAGCGTTGTTGCTAATATGCCAGCAGCATCAATTTTGCTCGTATTACTAAAAAAAACACCGGCAGGGTTAACAATCCATACCTGACCATTTGCTGTTAATATTCCTTGAAATTGAGTCGGAAGACCATTGGTTATGCGGTTTAAGGCTATCGATTGAGCGTTGGGTTGTGTAAAATTGACATGTTCCGATGAGTTAGTATTAAAACTTTGCCAATTTATCACTGCATTTTGAGTATTTTGGGTAATTTGAGTCACACTTCCCTGTTGTGATATTGATGCTTGACCTGCGATAACGTCACCACCTACAGGAGCTGCGACAGCCAATTCCCAATTAATAAAACTGATCAGAACAACAATATTTACTATTTTGCCCATCTTCATAGCCATCCCCTGATATTTTTACGTCCTATACTTAATATATAGACCATATTCAGAAAGTTGCCAGTTGACGAAAGATAGCTTACATTATTGTCAATGTGAAAATTGGAGAAATTATGGCTGTTGGACCGGACACACATTGGCGTGACTCAGCTTATACCGCTCGTTTCTTTTTCGTTGATGCACGAGCTGCGTTTCCCTTGTTATTTTTCTTATTGCATATTAGATTATGGACATTTATTTTAGCTTTAAGTGTGATGGTGTTTTTCGCATTAATTGAAAAATACGGCTTAAGTTTAATTGTATTTGGTAGATGGTTTAGAAATTTTTTAGCAGGATCTCATAAATCAGCAGATCCCTGGTGGAAAAAATGAGCGCTGAATTAATTAAACAAATACATAAAATAGCTAAGGCTTTAAAGGCGAATTTTACATTCAATGATCGGGGAATTTCAGTTGAAGAAGCTCTATCAGAAACAGGATTACTTCCTGCGATATCCAGAAGGGCTGATCAACTTTGTTCATTATGTTTAGGCTATGGAATTGGTATTTCTTTTGAAGAAGCAGAAAAATCAATGCTGGGTGTTAAAGTTGTTTTTGATGATATCACCCCCAATACATTGCGTTTTTTATGTATAGCAGACGTCATCAATGAAATGATTAACGCAAGCCCAAATAAACCGCTAACGCCTTTGGACGAATTGATGTACGATTAGCAAAATATTTTTTAGAATAATAAAAAAATTAATCTTGTCTTAAGGTTTGATTGATAAACTATAATCAACTTAAGGCAAAAAAGATTGAATAATGAACGATAGTATAGAAAGATGAAATCAGAATAAAATGCCTCCTCATGGATGAAAACATTGATAGGGACAATCCGTTAATAATCGAGGAGATAACAATGGCATTGCCAAATTTGAAAAATATTTTTGGAGACACTGTAGCAAATGTTACAGATAGCTTAAGACAATATGTAACCACGCAATTACCAAAACAATTGGAATATGTTGCTTCCAAAAATGAAGACGGTAAAAAGAAACTTGATTTAGTTAATGCGTTTAATTTTAAACTATTTGACGTTAAACCCACAGCGGGTGTTGCTGCTCAAAATAATGATAAAGCTGCGCCAACACAATCGAGTGATGCAGCGGCTGTACCAAGCAGCTTTCATCAATAAAATGATCAAGGGAAACTATTAATTTCAGATGGATGAAAAGGATGAAAAATCGAAATACTACATAAATCTCATAAGAGAATTGGATGATCTCATAATAACAGGGAATTGGGATGGCTCGCTATTGTATCAAGCAATTGGAAAAAAACTTCGAGGGTTTAGCGAAGAGCTCAAAAAAGAACTAAACATCGAACCTAGCGAGTCTGTCCCTGTAACTCCAACTGAAATGATGGATATCGTCAAACAAAAAAGCGGATTAGTTGAAATTTACATCTCCGTTTATTGCACAGAAGGAAGAAATATAGCCAAATGGGAATTGGTTCTTTCAAACCTTCTTCGTCAAATTGTCAGCAGACCAATTTATAAACGCGAAAAAGATATCAAAGACGTGATTCATGCTAAAGAAAATTCAATTAATGATGCTTATCTTATTGCTTATGTAACAGAAATGGACATACTAAAACCTTCTTTTCGTGATAAAGCTATCTTGGATAGATTTGGTCACGAATTAGTCAGACTCAAAGAAAATGCCTTAAAACCTGAAAACTTAACAAAACTCGTTCATCAAACAGGTGAATACAGTTATCGTAAAGGTGTGTTGATAAAGCTTTAAATAAACTGGTTTAGTTACTCATGTTATGCAGAGAGTGCACAAGGTGAGTTAATAAATCTTTAAGGTTCATCTGTTATTCTCTCAAATTTTATTAAATACTTGAGGTTATCCATGATAAATTGGTCGTTTTTGAAAGGTTCTCTGTTAACAGGGATATTACTTTTTCCACCTGTTTTATTTGCCAATACCACTCAGCAGCAACAACATCTTAATGTAGAGCATCCATTAAACACCGCTTTTTCTCATGATAACAGAACAGATTTGAATCCCAGCAGCAATAAAGATAAAGATTTTAGTCAATTGTCTTCAGAACAAAACTTACAATCACATAACGGTGATGTTCCTGATGCTAAATTACTGCATTTCGATGCAGCCAATCTTCAATGGGAAACTCATTCTCAAAGCATCAAAGGTATGTATATCGTTAATTCTATTCAAACTGCAGGAAAATATTCAATTGCTTATGGCTGTGTTGCTAATGGTGACACATGCAGAGACATCGATTCGCGTGTAATTGCCTATAACGATGGAAATACATGGACACCTTCTCAAACTATTCCTAACCTGATGACATTAGATTCTCGTTATCTTTACTACGCGTATTCTCGCACAGGAGAAGAGCCAAACGCGTGGGTTATTGGTCACATGACCTCTAATTATAACGATCATGGTGTCTCATTCTTTGATGGAAAAACATTTTCACCTGCGGTGACATTACCGCAATTTAAAAATAATCGATTTGCTTTTATCGTCTCTAATCACAACGCTTTTGTCATTGATTACACAAACAATAGTATTGTGAGCACCTCAGGAACTCAATGGAATCCAATCGCCTCACCGACAACAAGTACTATTATTTCTGTGTTTGCTAAAAATGGTGACGGCGATTTGTATGTATTAGCCTATGACCAACAAAAACAAAGTTATTTTATCGTTTCATTATTACCCGATAAAACGTGGTCAAAACCTATTGTATTAACGGGCGTACCTAACGATCAAATTACCTCTCTAATGGTAGTTTCCGTTGAAGGTGATACCACTGGAAAAATTAATATTTTACTTCTTGGAAAAGATCCTCATGATGGACAATTTCATATTTTAGAAAGCACGGATAACGGCCAGTCATGGTTTGATAATGGTGTCATGCCGGATGGTCACTCTGGTAACAACAATGCAGGCTTTACCTCAAATAACGGTTGTACCAATTATGGAAATATTCAATGGGAATATTCAGGCTATTACACTAATCAACTCTATTTATATTATCTCAATCCTACCGCTAAAACTCCTATTGGATGGACTAAAATAGCTATTCCCGCGAATTGGACGACAGGGCCTATTTATATGGATCCTCTTTTTTCTTCCAATGGCAAACAAGGCTGGGCAGAACCTGCGACTGTTGGTTTTTTCAGATTGTTTTTTTACGATCTCGACTTTCAACAACTTATTGGAAAAACGAATGTAACAGCAAGCTCTTTTGAGCCTGGTGACCATGGCCAAGGGTTTGGAATTGGATTTGAAGACTATGACCCAAATGGAAATTCTATTTTAGAAAGTTATTATAACGACGGAGAATCTGATTCTTGGACAATTAATACTTTACCCTCTGATATGCAACTTGAATCAAGTCGTTTATTTTCTTTAAGTTCAGACTCCAAAGGAATTTTTGTGGGTTCATCCAATAATGTTTGGATTTATCAAAGTAAGTACATAGGATAATAATTTTATACATCTAAAAACTGCAGCCTAATGATGGCTGCAGTTTATCTTCTTTTGTTTTGTGTAACATTATTATTTTCATCTGCAAACAGCGGTTTATCAAAATCTGTTTTCTTTATAAAAGACAACATACCCTTAAAAGTCGATAATTTATTTTTAGCGTCGAAAACATGTGATTGGATATCTTTATTTGTCCTGATATAGTTTTTACTATGCTCCGAATTCCATGTATTAAAAGTTTTAAAATCTTCTGCCGTTTTTGTTGCAGTTTTTTTCATTTCTTTAGTTCTTGTTGCATCAAACCTCCCTGAGGAAAGATATGCTGGATTTGCAAATTGGCTAAACAATACAACCAATTTCTCTGGCGCAGATTGTGCCTTGATGAGAGCTTCTTTTGCAGGCGTTATAAGCTCCTCCATCACTTTCGTATCTCTTTTTTGAATATTTTCCATATCTACTATAGTTTTTAACATTGCGCTTTTTTCTGATTCACTCAAATACCTCATCATTGCAAGAGAACTTTGGGCATATGCTTTTTGTGTCGCGTTATTACTTAAAATATGCCTCGCTAATTTTTTATCGTGATTAATATAAGCAATATCTAACAAGGTTTTTTTGAACGTATCTCTGTGTACAGGTAAAGAATTGAGGTATTTAAATTCAGAAAGCAATTCAATAATGTTAGTTTTTATTGCTTTACAGATATTATACAACTGTTGATATGACTGAATTTCAACTTCGTTTTTCAATGCTATTTTAAGCAAATTAATATCTTTTCTTTCGACTACAAGTTGAAATAACTTTTTGATATTGTCATCGGTAGCTTCAAAAAAAATATGGTTATAATCAGCAAAATTGATATCGGGATATGCTTTAAATAAAACCTCAAAGTCAGATACTCTTGTATTGTATTTTAACAACAACTGAATAACTTGAATATCTTTATTCTGACAAGCATGCTCTAATAGAGTTTTATCCTCATATTTAATATCGCTATCACTATTTTCTTTAAGCAATTGTTCCGCAAGTTCGATATCCTTTTTATCAATAAGAAGAAAATATAAAAGCGGCATGTTTGAACCTTCGGTTTTCAATTGAAGAATATCTAAATCATTTTGCTTCAAAAAATCAATAAAATTCAATTTATTTTGTTTGCAAAATTCATATATTCTAATGAACGATTCTATTTTTGCTTTATTTTTAAATGCTCTTAGAACGGCGCCAATGATATTTTTATTGCCGGTTGCCATAGCTTGATAAAAAGGTATATTGTCATCCGAATTTTTTTTATCAAGTAAATTTAAATCTTTAGCTTCTTCTAAAATATGTTTAACCAACTCTTCTAAATTATTTTTTATGGCATACTCTAAAGCGGTTAATTTAGTTTTAGGGTCTACAGCTTTGACATCGTCTGGTGTATACCAAACATCATAAACTAGCTTTTTAACATCATTATTTCTGACTGCTTCAAAAAATTCATTTCTACCAGATACGTGTTTTTTTTTGAACTCTTCCAATAATTGCTGAAAACCAATATCACTAACAACAATTGGAAGTCCTTCCGAATTTAACAATAATTGTTCGCCATTAACAGGATGAACAAAATATTTTGATTTTGAATTCCTTATCTCATCTTTCTTTTTATTTATCCATTCTTCTAATGCTATCTTGTCAAATCTTTCTTGAGCTTTGCCTGTAAGGGTAACCAGAAAAACAGGATCTTTTATAATATCTTGAGCAATAGGGCAGTAATAATATTCAGACACTCTAGTGATGGGCATACAAATCTCCATATTTAATATTGTGATATACGGACACTCGGAAATACCAAGTTTGTTAGACAACTATACCAGACTTCTCAACAATTTCAAGTACTTGGGACAACCATACCGTGTAATCCTTAGGGTTTTTCTTCAATTCTTGCTGTAACAATTTAAGCTCAACCCACTTTATTTCACTAATTTCTTCTATATTGTAATCAATGTTAAATAGGTTATCAGGCATTTTTGCAACAAAAACATGGTCGATCTCATTTTCCAATAAGCCGCTTCCAACCTGTGCTTTGTAGTGAAAAATGTCTAGTTTGATTAATGAAGCTATTTCAATTGATATACCTAACTCTTCTTTAAGCCTTCTCACCACAGCACTGGTAATATCTTCTCCTGCGCGAGGGTGACTACAACAAGTGTTTGTCCACAATCCAGCACTGTGATATTTATGTAATTGACGCTTTTGTAATAAAAGCTTATCGCCCTGATAAACAAATAGTGAAAATGCGCGGTGCAATAATCCCTCTTGGTGGACTTTCAGCTTTTCAGCAATTCCAACTTCAACATCTTTTTCGTTAACTAATATGATATTTTCTGTCATGAATTAAAATACCGCCACCATTTCAAAAGATAAATCAGGCACTGTTTTCCAAAGACTTAACACATATCCGCCATCGCCTGCTCCTGTGGGTTTAAATGCAAGTGCCCCATGATCTTTTAAAACAGAAAAGTGATTTTCCATATCGTGATTGATGAGTCTCCAATCTGAAAAGCATTGGAATGCTTGTTGCATGGCTTGTTGTAATTTTGGCAACCCAGACTGTTCATTTTCATGTAATGCGGTATAAGCCAATTCCACACTATTCGCCATAGATTGATCAATTTTTTCAGCATAAGATTTATTTTCTTCCCAAAGTTCTGATACTAAATTTACACATTTAGATGTCACGCTTACATGTCCTGAGTGCGACAAATAAAGATGCGGCCGCCATTTTAAAACAACGGGACGTCTCTCACCTTGCATAGTAAAATAGATACCGCCATCATAAAGGCTGCCTGCGATATCAACACCGCTGCTTTTTCCGTGAAAATGATTTTCCAACAATCGTGCAAACTCAAACGCATCTTCTTCTTTTATCCATTGTTTCCACTGGAATAGTTTTGTTAGACTCACACAAAAAGCTGCGGAAAACCCCATTCCCGCCCCCATGGGAATATTATTTTGAAAAAATAATCTGCCTTGAATATCATGATGTTTTTTATTCAATAATTTCAATCCCTCTTCGAACACACCCCAAAACAATACTAAAAATGTTTCACCATGCGGCACGTTAAAATCTACTTCCAAGTTTCCTGAAGTATTATCTTCCCAATAAAATAACTCAATAAATTTACTGGGTATAGGAAACACCATCGCTGGATGCGATCGCAACACAGCGTGTTCGCCTGCGAGGATCCACTTTGCATGTGCTTTTGTTTGAAAATTTGCCGGCATGTTTGCAATTTCTCCTTTCACTATGACCATTATACCTTTTATCTAAATATTACAATAAATTAACACCATCTTCTTTTTTTAGTTTCAAAAAAATAAGGCCTGAAAATACAGTCAGCAACCCTGTCACTATAAATGTATCCACAAAATTTCCCGATAATTGTTTGAGTATTATTGCACACAATGCTACTCCAATACTTTGTGATAACTGCATCGTTGTACTTAAAACACTCGTTGCTGCACTTGATAACGATGGCTCTACTTCTGAAAAAATCAAAGGATTCATACTGCTAAACTGTAATGACATGAGAAGTCCAAATGTAATCATTTGGAAAAAAATTAACCCGAAACTTGTATTTGATGTAATTGTACTCATGAAACAAATTGACACGCCTAATAAAGTTGTATTGATTAACAATATTGTTTTAAATCCAAAAATTTGAATAATTTTTCGTGAGAAAAATTTGGCTGTTATCATGCCGATTGCAGTTGTCGCGACAAACAACCCTGACATCGAAGGTGAATAACCCAACTTCGTCTGCAACATTAACGGCAATAGAAATGGAATTGCGCCTATACCTAATCGTGTCACCATACTTCCTGTAATAGCCAAACGAAATATTCTTATCATAAATAACTTGTTATTCACGATAGGCGTTTCTTGATACCTCGAATGCAAGAAATAAAGTATCAAAGACAACAACGAGACGCACAATATTAATAAAATCAAGGATAATTTTAATGCATCTTCACTTAAGGCAGATAATCCAAATGTAAATCCTGCAAGACCCACCCCAAATAAAATAAACCCAAACTTATCAAGAGGATGAATCTTAGATTGATTGCGTTTATATTCATCTTTAGGAAGACAATAGTATGCAAATAAAATTGTAGCTAATCCAAATGGAATATTTATCCAAAATATCCAATGCCAAGAAATCATTTGAGTAATGAATCCACCTAGCAATGGGCCTACTGCTGGGCCCACCAACGCTGGCATAACGATGCGATTCATCGTTTTAACCAATTCCATTTTTTCAAACCACTGAATCACCATCAAACGCCCTAAAGGCATCATAAATGCCCCGCCAAATCCCTGACAAACCCGCCAAAAAATAAGCTCAACTAAGTGAGTTGAAAACCCGCACGCAAGAGAACTCATCGTAAAAATGCATAATGCGCATAAAAATACTTTTTTTAACCCAAACTTATCAGCCACCCAACCTGAAATGGGGATAAAAATAGCAAGGCTGACCAAATATCCAATTAAAGCAATTTTGAGGTCAATGGGCGGAACATGAAAACTTTCAGCCATTTTAGGAACAGCAGTGTTGATAATTGTTGTGTCTATTGCTTCCATAAACATGGCCATTGACACGATGGAAGGTATAAACCGCCTCAATGCTTGAAGATTAAATTCAGACATTATTTATCCCATCGCACACAACTGTTAGAATAAAATTATTTAACATATTAATCTTCTATGCAAAATCACCAAAAAATGATCCAAAAAATACTCAATAAAATAAAAGAATCGAACGGTAAAATATCCTTTTATGAGTATATGAATACCGTGTTATTCGATTCTGACAGCGGCTATTATACTAAGAATTCTAGACAATTGGGAAAATTAGGCGACTTTATGACTGCGCCTGAAATTTCACCTTTATTTGGCCAAAGTCTCTCTAAATCCATGTACCCTATTTTAAAAAGATTTCACGATCCTGTGATTATTGAATTTGGCGCAGGCACAGGAATTCTCGCTAAAACACTGTTGGAAAATTTAGGAAACACTATCAGCAAATACATTATTATTGAAATTAGCCCCGCATTAATTCAACAACAGCAAAAATTATTATCCTCTTTTTCAGATAAAATTATTTGGCACGACAGTCATCGACCCTTAGAAAATCTTACGGGAATTATTATTGCTAATGAAGTCATTGATGCATTTCCAGTGAGAAAATTTCATTATTCTAATAAAATATTTTCTGAATATTACGTTGTTCCTTCAGAAAAAAACAATACACCTTTTGATTGGCATCTTCAAAAAATTGACCCAAATAATGATAGTGATTTTCAATTTTTACAATCATTAGATTTACCTAATAATTATACAAGCGAGTATCATCCAACATTAAGATCATGGGTGAAAAATTTATCCGCCATCTTACAACAGGGCTTAGTTTATATTTTTGATTATGGCTTTCCAAGGCACGAATATTACCATCCAGATAGAAATATGGGCACACTTATGTGTCATTTCCAACATCACTCTAATACTGATCCATTTTACCTGCCTGGATGTCAGGATATTACTGCGCATGTCGATTTTACAAGTGTTGCAGAAGCAGGAGTGGAAGCTGGTTTTCACGTAGCAGGTTATACATCACAAGCCGCTTTTTTATTGGCGTCTGGAATTACAGAGCTATGTCAGTCTTACGAAAATGCACAAGCGGTTAAGTTATTAACTTTACCCAGTGAAATGGGAGAATTAATCAAAGTAATCGCTTTATCCAAAAATTATGAGCATTCTATCCCAGGATTTGAGCTGCAAGACAGAAGGGAAAATTTGTGAAAATATTATTGCAGTAAAGTCAATTTTTATATAAAATTTCGTCTCCAACATCAGAAAATGGTAAATAAACATATGAACGATAATTTTTTTTCGGTAAACACTCCTTCATCCAAACTGACAAAAATCACCAAAACTTCCAATAACGTATACTCATTTTTTACACATCCGCTTTCCGCACCTCTTGCAGAATGGTTCTACACAGATGTTCTTGTAGCAGGAAATAATGAAGCAATGAGCAATTGTTTTCCAAGAAGGTGGACAGGATCAAGAAGTGTTTTTCCCATTAATGATCAAAATCCAGCGCATTCGTTTTGCCATAAAGACAAGAGCGAACAATATATCACTCACCATCATCTGTCTAAAGATACTCATGAACTATTTACGAAAGAAGAAATGAGATGTGTGCTATCCAATCTTCAAAAAGTGCAAGATAAAAACGGCTTATGTAAAGATGGAAAAACAAACTGTCTTATTAGCGATGTTGATTTAAATAAAGCAATAAAAGAATATGATACGTTTTATGATAAAAACAAAAATATCAAAAATGAAATTAACCCCGCCGAACTACCTGAACAACCGAATTCACCTAAAAAATTAGGATGGGATTTATTCCAAATCACAAGTTCATCAATGGGATATGCCTTCTGCTCCACGATTCTCAGACAATATGTCAGGCCAAAATTAATCACGCTTGGTTATTCTCAATACATTAAAGCTATTGAACCTGCTTGCAGCCTTATTATATGGATATTATCTTCTTGTACGACCGCACTTACTGATTTTATAATAAGCACTGCCCTGAATTATGTATTAAACCATTTAGAATGCGATAAATTCACTCGAGATATTATCAGAACCCACTTTTCATCTGCATTGATTTTATTTTCTACTGAAATGCAGAGGTTTGATAAAAGCGCCGCCAAATTTCTTCCTTTAAACCAAGTAGGTACACTAGTAGGAGAAATGCTTGCTTTTTTGGTTATTCAAAAACTACCTAAAATCAAAGAAGAACCACCTTTATTTATTGACAACTCTACAACAGAAAAAAATACAACCAGCAATGAGTCTCAACATCCAACGATTCGACATAGGCGAAAAGGACGTTGAAATTATATCAACAATAATTATGCAGCTTGTATTAGCAAATCAATTATCCATGCATTTAGACTTTTGCCATGAGCTTCAGCAAGCATCGCCGTTTTTGCATGTATCTCCGGTGGAACACGCAACATGATGTGTCCCGAATAAGATTTTTGTGGAGTTTTTTTAGCTTTTATACAAGTTGCAACATAATCTTCTACAGCTTCTTTAAATGCCTTGTGGAGTTTTTTTACTGATTCGCCATGAAATCCAACAATATCATTAATTCCTGCAACATGACCAACAAAACAATCATCTTCATTGCTATACTCTATACGAGCAACATACCCTTTATAATACATAGTACTCATGGTGTAACCCCCAATTTTTCTAAAAAATTTTTAGCATCTTTGACTTGATATGGTTTTGCTTCTTTCTGTGGGTGTGGGCGATGAAATGAAGCTATTATTCCACTTGCTTCAAATCTCACCCTTGAACCAGATCCTTCAATTATTTTTGCACCAACCGCCACCAGCAATGACTCTATGTTCCGCCACTCCAAATTTTTCGGAACTGGCTGAGAAAAAATTGCCTGCAATGTTTTTCCATGTGAATTATTCATAGGTATATGATATCAAAAATTGATATCATATACAAGATAAATTGCTTGCAAAGCCTGTTGACGATCCAAAGATTGAAAAGACCATCAATCAATTATTTACAACTCTGCCAAATAATTCAGAACAATCATTCCGAGCGTTAATTAATATTGCACAAGAAAATTTTTTGACCCGATAAAGGCTGAAAAAAATGCTAAAATGCGCATGGGCATGATTTGATTCCTTGTGTTAATTGAATCTAGCCAAGTTTCGGGATGGGAAGTTTCCGCTTTCCACCCGATGCACCTATACTGAAACACTTTTTTATAAAAAAGCAAGTTTTGGAATAATTTTATGTTGGATACGAACTACACTTGTAATATAAACCGAAGGAATTGTTATGAGCACTCAAACACTACCACTCGATGATAAGCTATACAAATATCTTTTAAATGTTTCATTACACGAACATGACGTCCTTAAAAAATGCAGAGAAACTACTGCAAAGCTTCCTACTGCAAGAATGCAAATTTCTCCTGAACAAGGTCAATTTATGCGCTGGATTGTAGAACTTATGCAAGCGAAAAATACAATTGAAATTGGTGTATTTACAGGTTATAGCACACTCTGCACAGCATTAGCACTACCCAAAGATGGAAAAATCATTGCATGTGATGTGAGCGAAAAATGGACGACGCTGGCAAAATCCTTTTGGAAAGAAGCAGGCGTGTCAGAAAAAATCGAATTAAATTTAGCGCCCGCTTTAAAAACATTAGATAATCTATTGGAAGCTCACAAACAACCCTTTTTTGATTTTGTATTTATTGATGCAGATAAAGAAAATTACTTAGCGTATTATGAAAAATCATTGCCATTATTACGCACCAACGGCGTCATCATGATTGACAATACTTTATGGGGCGGCGATGTCGCTGATGAGTCGATTCAAGATAAATCCACCATCGCTATCAGAAAATTTAATGAATTCTTATTTCAAGATAACCGCATTAGCCTCAGCCTAATACCTATAGGCGATGGATTAACGCTGGCTAGAAAAAGATAGTACAATCTTTGGTTTCATTTAATAACTCATGTTACGCAGAGAGTGCACAAGAGGACAAAGGAATCATCGTTCAGACGAACCCATGTCCCTATGATCGTAAAATATATCCCTATATTTTACGGTCTTCACGATGGATTCCTTTGTCCTCTTTAACTCTTTCTCTCTAAAAAGGAAAACAATCGAAAAAAAGAAAACCGTAAAAGACAAGGAAGTCTTTTACGATCACACGGAGGTGGGTTCGTTTTCGTTTTTCGATTGTTTTCCTTTTAACTATACGATGCGTAACATGAGTTATTAAGAAGAAGTCTCTTTAAGCAACTGTTATGCTTGCACTATAAGATATACTGACTTAAATCTTCATTGTCGGACAATTTTTTCAATTGTTCATTAACATATTTTGCATTAATGACAATTTTCTTCGAGGTTTTTTCTGCAGCATTGAATGAAATAGTTTCCAAGAGTTTTTCCATAACCGTATGTAATCGCCTTGCACCAATATTTTCCACTTTTTCATTCACATGATACGCAATTTCCGCTACACGTTGAACACCATCTTTAGTAAATGATATTTGAATATTTTCTGTTTTAAGCAAAGCTTGATATTGTTTCGTTAAAGAAGCTTTAGGCTCCGTGAGAATTTGCACAAAATCTTTGACACTTAACGCAGACAATTCTACTCGAATCGGTAATCTGCCTTGTAATTCTGGAATTAAGTCAGAGGGTTTACTCAGTTGGAAAGCCCCTGATGCAATAAATAAAATATGATCTGTCTTAACCATTCCATATTTTGTTGAAACGGTAGAACCTTCGATTAATGGCAATAAATCTCGCTGAACACCCTCGCGTGATACATCTGCACCGCCATATTCGCCTCGTCGCGCAATTTTGTCAATTTCATCGATAAAGACTATGCCGTTTTGTTCTGCGTTTTGTAATGCTTTGCGTTTAGTTTCGTCTTCATCAATTAATTTGGATGCTTCTTCTTCCGACAATAACTTCATCGCATCTTTCACTCGCATTTTACGCTTACGTCGTTTGTCACCGGACATACTTTGAAACATATTTTGTAATTGTTGTGTCATTTCTTCCATACCTGGAGGCGCCATGATTTCAACACCGATAGTAGTACTGATATCAACTTCAATTTCTTTATCTTCCAACTGTTTGTCACGTAATTTTTTTCGGTACAATTCTCTTGCGGCAGAAGTTTCTTTTGTCTGCAATGATTGATCGGCTTCAGTCAATGCATCATGAGGCGAAGTTGCAACTAAGGGGATTATAGCGTCTAATATTCTTTCCTCAACTGCTATTTGAACTTTATCCTGGACTTTTTTCACTGCTTTTTCACGCATATCCTTAACGGACACATCGATAAGATCTCGCACAATGGAATCCACATCGCGTCCGACATAACCTACTTCGGTAAACTTGGAGGCTTCCACTTTAACAAAAGGCGCATCAGCGATCTTAGACACTCGTCTTGCAATTTCTGTTTTTCCTACACCGGTTGGACCTATCATAAGAATATTTTTGGGTTTTACTTCTGCCTGTAAATCTGGCTCTAACTGCATGCGGCGCCAACGATTTCTAAATGCAATTGCAACGGCTCGTTTTGCTTCACTTTGCCCAATTATAAATTTATCAAGCTCTTCTACAATTTGAGCAGGTGTCATGCTATTGGCATGAATTTCTTCTGAGGAAGAGGGAGAGACTGAAACAGATATCGCCATAGTTATATTTTCCCAATTTTAATCAATCATTTATTTTCTGGACAATTCTTCAATGACCAGATTATGGTTAGTAAATACACAAATATCTGCGGCAATATTAAGCGACTTTTCAACAATTTGCCGCGCATCCAATTTTGTATTCTCTAATAATGCTTTTGCAGCAGATTGCGCATACATACTGCCTGAACCAATTGAGATGACGCCGTGTTCTGGTTCGATTACATCGCCATTACCTGTTATAACAAGTGAATGATCAACATCTGCCACTGCAAGCATTGCTTCAAGGCGCCGGAGCATTCTATCTGACCGCCAATCTTTTGCAAGTTCAACTGCGGAACGCATTAAATTGCCCTGATGTTTTTCGAGCTTTGCTTCAAATCGCTCAAAAAGTGTAAATGCATCTGCTGTACCGCCTGCAAATCCACCAATGATGTTACCCTGATAAATTCGACGGACTTTTTTCGCATTACTCTTTAAAACAACACTGTTACCAAAAGTCACCTGGCCATCCCCGCCAATGACAACTTTGTCATTTCGTCTGACACATAAAATAGTAGTACCGCAAAATTGTTTCAATTGAGCTCTCCTTTTGATATTTTAATAGAATGAATACTACAACACGTTAATTTTATCGCAATATTTATCGCAATATATATTCATCGCACCATAAAATGAATCAACAGAGGATGGCATTATTTGTATAGGCAAATAATGCCATCTTCCTCTTTGCATCTTGAAAAGTGTTATGAATAAGATAGTCATCAATTCTGAGACTTCAAGAGCTTAGCTGAAATCGCATTATCTTTTAGCTGATCTTGTATCGATTTTGCTTCTTCTGAAGAATGAAATGGACCCAACCAAACTTTGGTTAATGTCTTTCCATTTTTGGTATAAGTTGAAATTTTCGCTTCAAACCCTAACAAAACAAGCTGAGCTTTTAAATTATCCGCATCCGAATACTGGCTAAACACTCCTGCTTGTAAAATGTATCCAACAGGTTTTGATTTATCTGATTTATCCGATGGCATATTTTTAACGGTGTTTTGAATCTGTGCATCTATTGTATTTTCTGAATTATTTTCTTTAACTGTATCATCAGAATCACTGTCTGAATCGTTATCATTATTTGCTGAATCAGCTTTAGTTGTTGAACTATTTGCTGAAGATGAAGGTGAGGAGTTATTAGGTTGAGCAGATTGCGGCTGTAAGGCACTTGTATCTTCATCCCCACTTGGGCCAACAATATTTTTTCCAGGTAACACATTATAAAAATCAAATTGTGTTTGTAACTTTTGATTATCGGGTTTTTTTTTCTGGTTGTTTGCGTTTGCTTTATCTTGGACAGATGATGTGTTGCCAGTTGCCGCACTCATTGCGGTTTGTTGTGCCGCCTCTTTAGGGGCTTTTGCAGTTGTCGTTGTTTTTTCAGATGTTACGGAATCGCTTGCAACCGAAGCAGCAGTCGACCCTACAGGAACACAAGCTGGTTGTAATTGAGAAGGGTGGTTTTTAACATAAAAAACACCTGCAATGATAAGACCGATAAAAACACCCGCTAACAGCCATACCGGGCCTTTTGAACCCGATCTCTTTTGTTGTTTTTGCGATGTAAATTTCGCTGACGAACCTGGGCGGTTCCTGACATAATCTCTGGGCATACCTAAAATCTATTACCTCATCTGCAACTAAAGAGGCTAATTATACCTTGAAATTCAAATAAGTAATCTTTTATCGTCAAATCTCACATTGACTCAGGTGCCGCCACGCCTAATATCGCTAAACCATTGGCAATCACTTGCCTGATAGCACCGCACAAACAAAGCCTTGCATGGCGCAATGTATCCTCTGCCACCAAAAATTGAAAAGTATTGTAATAACTATGAAAGTTCTCGCAAAGATCTCTTAAATAATATGCCAATAAATGAGGCTCGCATTGCTCTGCAGCTTGATTCAATGTTTCTTTATACCGCAAAAGCATAAGTAAAATATTTTTTTCAGCGGTACTTTCTAATTGATTCAATGCAGCAACTTGAAGACCGGCTTCGGGTTCAAAGTGAAGTTTTTTTTCATTAAGTTGTCTGAAGATGCTGCAAATCCTTGCATGCGCATATTGAATATAATAAACAGGGTTTTCATTGGATTGTGATTTGGCTAACGCTAAATCAAAATCAAGGTGTTGATCGGCTTTTCGCATGATATAAAAAAATCGTGCCGCATCATTTCCCACTTCATTTCGAAGCTCACGCAGAGTCACAAATGATCCTGCTCGAGTTGACATGGGAACACGCTCCTTACCACGATATAAAATTGCAAATTGCACAATAGGCGAATGAAATTTTTCCACGGGATAGCCCAACGCTTGGATAATGGATTTTAATCTTGGAATATAGCCATGATGATCGGCACCCAACACGTTAATTACTTTATCAAAATGCTCACATTTCCAACGATGATAAGCGATATCCGCAGCAAAATAGGTGTATTTTCCATTTTCTCGAATCACGACACGATCTTTGTCATCTCCAAAATCCGTGGATCTAAACCAAACAGCCTTGTCTTTTTCATAAAGATAATTTTTATCACGCATTAATGCAATGGCACGCTCAACCCAACCCATGTCCCACATTTGCTGCTCTGAAAACCACGCATCATAAGTGACACCAAATTCGCGCAAATCTTCACGAATATCATCAAGAATTATTTTCATTCCATAATTTAAAAGTGCTTTATAATTTTTTTCACCTAATTTTTTTTGAATATTTGCTATGATTAAATCGATGTAAGCTTCTTTGTGCTCTTCATCATTTGGAATATTAGTAGGGTTTTGTGATATAGATTCTGCTGAATAAAAATATTTTTTATCATTTTCCCTCAAAAACTGTTTTGCCATTAAGACAACATATTCTCCCTGATAAGCATTTTTAGGGAAATCAAAAGACTCTCCACAACATTCAAGATAGCGAATATAAAAACTCGCCGTGAGAATATCCATTTGTCTTCCTGCATCATTGACATAATATTCCCGATGCACTTTATAGCCTGCGACTGTTAAAAGCTTTGACAATGTTGCGCCAAACGCCGCGCCTCTGCCATGACCCACATGTAATGGACCTGTTGGATTTGAAGAAACATATTCAATATGAATCTTCTTAGGGTTTTCATGTTTTGTTATTCCAAAAGAGGATTTATCATGCAAGATGTCTGTTAACAAAGATTTAAATGCCGCAGGATGTACGACAAAATTTATAAAGCCTGCACCCGCACATGTGACACTTTGTAAGAATGGGTGTCTTGGAATATGCGAAATAATCTCATTGGCAAGATCTTTGGGCTTTCGTCCAGATTGTTTGGTCAACAGCAATGCAATATTGCAAGCAAAATCGCCATGCGAACGATCCTTTGCATAATCTATTTGAATTTTATCTGCCGCTATGATGCCCATTTTATCTAGACCATCTGCGATAAGATCTTTTAAAATTTTTTTCATGTGAATGTCTTAACCTAATTAATCATTGATAAGCTCATGATATCAAAATAATTAATCTTCAACCATCGACAAAGGTACCTCAATATGCAGAGAAACTGCTAAACAACTTTTGCTGTAACCGTCAGCTCACTTCCATCCTTAAACATTATTTCGATGGGTATGGTTGTTCCAGATTTTATCGTTTTATCAATATTAATGAGCATAATATGTAACCCCCCGAATTGTAAGGTGGCTTCATCTTTTGGCGGCAAGTCGATTTGCCTTATTTGCTGCATCATTAGCTTTCCATCTTCGTTAAAAAAAGATCTATGCAAAACAGTTTCTTCGGCTGCTGGTGCATGCACGGCAACTAAAGTGTGAGGTAATTTACCTTGATTTTCAATGATCATAAACCCTTCACCTAATTGCGATTTTTGGCCATATAGTTTTAATTGCGGCGATACTACTTTTACCACTTGAGATGCCAACTCAGGTTGCTGATCTGCTAAGGCTGCTGTAGAACATAATGCAAAAAGACAAGCAATGATTGAACTTAAGAAGAATGCTAAAGCGCGGTGAAAAAACTTTTGAATCAACATCATTACTTCACTCCTTGTAACACCAAAAATGGATAGTTTTAATCCCGAGAAATTGTCATATTAAAATTAATAAGGTATATTACCTTTTCACATTGATGTTGTATATAGCAATTAAAACACATACACCCTCTGTTGATAAAAACACTACAAATCCAAGTTTATTAAGAGATATTCCTGGTAAGACGCAACTACAAGAAACTGTTATCGCGTCACCAAATTAAAACGTCATTGCGAGTCGGCGCGGCAATCCAGCGCGATTTTATGGTTAAACATCAACATGCAAAATTATCGTTGATCTGGATTACCTTGGAATCACTTCGTAATGCCTCGCAATGACGAGCCAACACCTGGGATCAATTACGCAACAACGTACTTCTCAACTTGAAATGTAACAAATATTTATTATTAAGGAGATCCGCATGAACACGATAATGAAAGGTTTTAGTTTAATTGAACTGATGATAGTGATTGCCATCATTGGCATCTTAGCTGCCATCGCCATTCCTTCTTATCAAAATTATTCAAACCGCGCAAAATTTACTGAAGTGGTTCAATCTGTTTTACCTTTTAAATTGGGCGTAGAAACTTGTGTGCACGAAACAAGTGATTTAAAAAATTGTGTGTCTGGATATTATGGCATTCCAAATGCCATTCAAAATAAAGACGGTGATAAATCATTTGTTTCATCAGTTGAAATAACAAAAAATGGCATAATAATCGCGGCCTCGCAACATATTGGGAAAAAAAATTTTACATATATACTTTCTCCAAACCTATCATCAACAGGCCAACTTTCATGGTCTAAAGATCCAAAAAGCTCATGTATGAGTGAAGGTTTATGCTAACGCATACCGGAAAAGAATTTGCAAAAGAATGGGGTTTTACATATTTGGATATTGATGATGTAAAACCCTCGGAAATTTCCATGTCAGAATCTTCACAAAAACTTATTGAACAATACAGAGCTTTATTACTTCATAATAATCATCTTGTCATTTCCAACTCCTATCAACTTGAACATCTACATGATATCTTTTTTTTATTAGGAGACACCTATGCAATTGTCGCCACAGACCAATCCAAATTGGATAATAAAATTGCAGGCCTATTACATCAACAAGAACGCGATGCGCTCAATGACGATACTTCAATCGTACAGTATGTCAAAAAATTATGCCTTCTTGCCATCAACAAAAAAGCTTCTGATATTCACATTGAAACTCATGATCAAACCATTGTTGTAAGGTTTCGTATTGATGGTTTACTTTACGATATTGAAAAATTATCGTATCAATTTTCTTCACGCATCATTGCACATCTTAAAATTTTGGCACAATTAGATACCACTGAAAAACGTTTACCTCAAGACGGAAGAATTCGACTTACCGTTCATCAACCCAACCTCGATCAACAATTTATCGATTGCCGAATAAGCACTTGCCCTACACTCCACGATGAAAAAATTGTATTAAGATTATTAAATAATAATCATCATTCACTAGATATGGACGCATTAGGATTATTACCAAATCAAAAAAATATTTTATTGTCATTTCTGAATAAGCCTAAAGGCATGATGCTCGTAACTGGGCCTACAGGCAGCGGAAAAACAGTCACATTATATACCGCCTTGAATATTTTAAATAAACCTCACCTCAACATATTAACAGTTGAAGATCCAGTGGAAATAGATTTACAAGGCGTTAATCAAGTCCAAATCAATCATAAAATTGATTTAAATTTTTCAAAAACACTCCGAAGTTTCTTAAGGCAAGATCCTGATATCATCATGGTTGGTGAAATGCGCGACAAGGAAACAGCTGATATCGCCATTAAAGCATCACAAACCGGTCACTTGGTGCTTTCAACCTTACATACAAATAGCGCAGTTGAAACACTAACTCGATTAATCAATATGGGTATTCCAAGTTATGATATTGCCTCTTCGCTTTCACTCATCATCGCACAGCGATTAGTCAGAAAATTATGCGTGCATTGCAAACACAAAGATACACTATCTCATTTTTACACATCCGTTGGATGTACTTATTGCCAAAAAGGATATGATGGCAGATTAGGAATATATGAATTTTTAATTGTCACTCCACAGCTAGCACAATTCATGTTAAAACAACACATACCCAATATTCTTGAGTTGGAACAAAAAGCGAGAGATGAAGGCATGCAAACCCTTTATGAAAATGGACTTGAAAAAGTTAAAGCGGGTATGACAACGTTATCTGAGCTATCGCGTGTACTATGATATTCATTGAGAAATTGGGCGCATTATTGAAAGCAAACGTTCCTCTGTTAACAGCCATTGAGCTTCTTTCCAATACTTCCACATCTTCAGACAAAAAAATCATTACTGCCATTAAAAAAGAAATTTCAGCTGGATTAACGCTATCACAAGCCCTAGCAAAATTTCCAAAAGTATTTGATCTATTAACCGTCAGTCTTATCAAAGCAGGAGAAGAATCTGCCTCACTCACTCAAATATGTGAACACATTACAAACTATTCCACAAAAATTTTACACTTAAAACGACGGATCAAAAAAGCATTATTTTATCCTGGGTTATTATTGCTTATTACAGCTATCATCAGTGTAGGATTATTAGTTTTTATCGTTCCACAATTTGAACAACTATTTGATAACGCAGGTGCAAAACTTCCCTTGCTTACACAAACGATAGTGGCAGTTTCAGCTGCGCTGCAAGAAAAATATTATACAATTATAATTTGTTTCACCATTATTCTGATATTATTGTTGTATTTTAAAAAAAGAATACTCGATTATTTATTACACGTCCCGTTACTTGGAAATATTTTAAAAAAAATCATTTTATCTCGATTTGCTTACACATTATCAGTTGTATTATTGGCAGGAATTCCTCTTACCCAATCACTACTTACCAGCAAACAGGTATTACAAAACAAAAAATTTGAACAAGCCTTAATAAATATTATTGCAAAAGTTGCAAGAGGTGAAAAACTTTCTGAAAGTTTTAAACAATCCCCTTTATTCCCAACACTCTTTATTCAGTTTCTTACAATAGGGGAACAATCTTCTTCAGTGTCATTTTACTTAAATCGATTGGCCCATGTTTATGATGAAGAAACCGATCAGCAGTTAAATACATTGACATTTTTGATAGAACCTTTAATTATGCTCATACTTGGATTACTTATCGGCGGAATGATCATTGCGATGTATCTGCCCATTTTTGAACTTGGAAAGGTTGTTTAAACGTGATTGTATTTAATTTTTTTTATTGCTTCATTGTTTTTCTTTGTATTGGAAGTTTTTTGAATGTGGTGATTTATCGCTATCCAAGAGATCTCAACGTTATTTGCCCGCGCTCTTCTTGTTCTTATTGTTTTCAAAAATTACGCTGGCACCACAATATTCCATTAGTAAGCTACTTGGCTTTAAAAGGAAAATGCGGGTTTTGTCATCACAAGATTTCAAAACGATATTTTTTGGTTGAACTCATCACGGGCATTATTGGAATATATTTATTCTGGCATTATGGCAACAACATTAATTTACATTTTATTGCTGCGAGTATCTTTAGTGTCATTTTGATTATATTGATCTTTATTGATTTCGAACATCAACTGTTACCTGATATTTTTACCTTAGGACTACTCTGGCTTGGATTATTTTTTAACTTATCGACCCTGTTCGCCTCACCAAGTGATGCCATCATTGGAGCTGCAAGCGGGTATTTAAGCTTATGGTCCGTTGCTATGATTTACAAACACATTACAAAAAATGAAGGTATGGGGCATGGAGATTTTAAACTTCTGGCAGCATTGGGTGCCTGGTTGGGCTGGCAATCCATCATTAATATTATATTAATTGCCTCACTTATGGGCCTTGCGGTTGGCGGGTCATTAATCATCAAACAAAAAGCGCATAGCCGTACGCCGCTTGCATTTGGCCCTTATTTAGCCATTGCTGGCTGGATAATGTTAATATGGCCCCATCCCATTAATTTGTTTTAACTTATTTCAACATAGGAACTCGATTCATGAGACTTGATAAAGTATCACCTGGTGATAAAGCACCAGATGAAGTGAATGTAATAATTGAAATTCCACTTCAAAGTTTACCTGTCAAATATGAGGTGAATAAAAAAACAGGAGCAATATTCGTTGACAGATTTTTAACCACAGCCATGCATTACCCCTGTAATTATGGCTACATTCCAAAAACATTAGCCGATGACGGCGACCCTTCTGATGTATTAGTCATCGCACCTTTTCCCATCATGACAGGTGCTGTTGTTCAAATCAGGCCCATCGGTCTTTTACAAATGACAGATGAAGCAGGGGAAGATTCCAAATTACTCGCGGTTCCCATCGATAAACTTTCCAACATTTATCGCAATGTGCATTCTTACCAAGATGTATGCCCACATTTGCTGGATACTATTACACACTTTTTTGAACATTATAAGGATTTAGAAAAAGACAAATGGGTAAAAATCAACACATGGGAAGGGCCTGACGTTGCAAGACAAGACATTTTAAACAGTATTCGACGGTACCAAGACCATATTGGAGCGTCTTCGCCAGATAAGCCAAACTAAGACTACGCCCAGTGTTTTAGATAAACACAAAACTAAAACACCTTCGGCATTTAAAGGCCCGTATATAGACAAAAAGATAATGCTATCAATGGGCGCACTGATGGCCGCGGACCAAAACAATCGTTGAGAGAGTGGTTTTTTTGTAAATGTAAATATGGCCCAATCAATGGTTTCTGCAACACTGAATGCTGCCACACTTGCGATCGCCATCGTTTTATCTGCAAAAAAATAACTGACTGCTGCTCCAAATAGCATAGCAAAAATGACGTAATGCTTTATCTCGCGCTGCGCGAAATCACGAAAGATATAAATCATACCCACAACCATATCACCCATTGAAAAAGGAGCGCCGGCGATAGTGGCATAAGGAAAATAGCTATACGCACTATTAATAAGGATAATAAAAGCAATATAAGTGATGGTACTCTTCATAAATATTTCATTTCAGATTAAGATGGGCAATTATAAGTAATTAATAGGTTTTTTACAAAGAATCTATTTACGTTTACCCCTTACACTTTATGATGCGAAACAGATGCGCCTACCCAAGCACGTAAAAATAGTTGAAGTCGGCCCTCGAGATGGATTGCAAAACGAATCCAGAATCGTTCCTACGCCAGTAAAATGTGAATTCATTGACAAACTTTGCCACTCAGGATTATCTGTTATTGAGTGCACAAGTTTTGTGTCTCCTAAGTGGGTACCGCAATTATCAGATAATATTTTCATCCTAGAACATGTATTGCAAAAAAATTCCAACATACAATTCCCTGCCTTAATTCCAAATTTAAAAGGTCTTGAAAATGCACTTACTGTTGGCATAAAACACATTGCAGTATTTACCGCCGCTTCTGAAACCTTTAATCAAAAAAATACAAACTGTTCACTCACCGAAAGCCTGAATCGTTGCGCCGAAGTTATTCAACATGCAAAGAAAAATCATCTTTCCATTCGAGGTTATATCTCATGTGTACTGGGTTGCCCTTATGAAGGAGAAATACATCCCGAAATTGTTGCCAATATCGCTGAAAAATTGTTTCATTTTGGCTGCAATGAAATTTCCTTAGGTGACACCATCGGAGTTGGAACTCCTTTAAAAGCCCAAAAATTAATTGATTTAGTTTCAAAAAAAATTCCCAAAAAATATTTGGCGGTACATTTTCACGATACTTACGGACAAGCTTTAGCAAATATTTTCGCCGCTTTAGAACGTGGAATTTCTATCATTGACAGTTCTGTTAATGGATTAGGCGGATGCCCTTATGCAAGAGGTGCGTCAGGAAATGTTGCTACCGAAGATGTGTTATACATGTTAAACGGCCTTGGCATTCAAACAAACGTGGACATGGATAAATTATTACTCGCCGGCAAATTTATTTCTTCTCATCTGAAAAGACTGCCTCAATCTAAATTAGCCCGCGTGAAGATTTAAATTTTTCATATAATTGATGTAGTATTTATATTTCAAAATACAAAGCAAGGCGGTCGTCCTAAAAAATTTTCACAAGATGAGCAAGCTATAAATTACTCATGTTACGCAGAGAGTGCACAAGAGGACAAAGGAATCATCGATCAGACGAACCCATATCCCTATGATCGTAAAATATATC
>Ga0207667_10000344_pt1 | contig 63681 bp, 52 predicted proteins | sample KBSCornC52_FD_184301 | JGI IMG/M metagenome (GOLD analysis project Ga0207667, IMG submission 184301) | Corn rhizosphere microbial communities from Kellogg Biological Station, Michigan, USA - KBS Corn C5-2 (SPAdes) (version 2) | ecosystem: Host-associated > Plants > Roots > Rhizosphere > Soil ... | reverse complement strand
GGCGTCGCCGAGGTCGTTGACCGCGACGATCTGGAACTCGTCGGTGCGACCGGACTCGTACAGCGCGCGCAGAACATTGCGGCCGATGCGACCGTAACCATTGATGGCGACCTTGATGGCCATGGGACAGCGTCCTCCGGAGATGATGGCGGGGCAGCAGCGGCCGGACCCGGCCGCCAAAGAACCCTAATGTTAGCCGGAAACGCGGGGGCATCTCATCCGGCACGGTTCATTGGGCGTGCATGTGGGGTAGGCTCGCGGGCCTTATCCAAGATGTCGAAGCAGCGGGGGGCCAGGCCATGAGCGACGAACAGAAGACCATCGAGATCAGCCTGGAACAGGTGTCCGGCTACGAATTCCGCGTGCGTTTCGACGACACCGCCATGCCCGACCTGCTGACCGACGAGCTGCCGCCGCTGGGCGCGGGCGCTGGTCCCAATCCCTCGCGCATGCTGGCGGCGGCGGTGGCCAACTGCCTGTCGGCCAGCCTGCTGTTCGCCCTGCGCAAGTACAAGAACGATCCCGGCCAGCTTGCCGCCAAGGCGCGCGCCACGCTGGCGCGCAACGAGCAGGGCCGCTGGCGCGTGGCGCGCATCGCGGTCGATCTGGACCTGGGCCAGGCCGAGGCGGATCTGGCGCATCTGGACCGCGCGCTGGCGCAGTTCGAGGATTTCTGCACGGTGACGCAGAGCGTGCGGCAGGGCATCGCCGTGGATGTCAGCGTGCGCGACGGGTCCGGCACGCTGCTGCACAAGGCCGCCACCGGCTGAGGCGGATATCGCCTTAAGACGTTTTCCTTGGCCGTGTGCTGTGTCCGGCTATCTTTCTTCCTTCAAGTTGAATTGATTACATGCTTACTTCCCGACGTTTCCTCGCCGGCCTCCTGGCTGCGCTCGCCGTTGCACCCGCCGTCCATGCCTGAGGGCGCCAGGGCCACGCCATTGTGGCCGAGCTGGCGCAGCGGCGCCTGAGTCCCGCGGCCGAGGCCGAGGTCGAACGCCTGCTCGCGCCGGAGAACACCAGGTCGCTGGCGGATATCGCCAGCTGGGCCGACGAACTGCGCAACGACGATGCGCGCGCGGAGCTGGGCAAGGCCACCAGCAAGCTGCACTACATCAATTTCCGCGCGGATGACTGCGTGTATGTGCCGCCGCGCGATTGTCCGGACGGGCAGTGCGTAGTCGGCGGCATCGATCGCTATGTGGCCGTGCTGGCCGACCGCACCCAGCCCGATACGGCGCGGCTGGAAGCGCTGAAGTTCGTGGTGCATTTCGTCGGCGATATCCACCAGCCGCTGCATGCCGGCAATCGCGACGACAAGGGCGGCAATACCTACCAGGTGCAGTTCCAGGGCAAGGGCACGAACCTGCACAGCGTGTGGGATTCCGGCCTGCTCGGCACGCACGGCAAGGACTGGCGCGGCTATGCGCAGGAGCTGGATACGCGTCCGGCTGAGAGCTTGCCGGCGCCGATCGCGCCGCAGGACAACGTGTATGCACAGTGGGCGGAACAGTCCTGCGCCGCGAGCCGCGAGATCTATCCCGGCGGGCACAAGATCGACGACGCCTACGTGGCTGCCGAGCTGCCGGTGGCGGAGCGTCAGCTGCGCGTGGCGGGGGTGCGGCTGGCCGAGGTCTTGAATCGCGCTCTGGCGCATTGATGGGTCTTTTTGTTGCGATGCGGAAAGGATTTCCGGGGCGCATCGCGGGTGCTTGAAGGTCTTCGGGCGGCGCCCGGACCAGGTGTCCGGGCGCCGCTGTGATGCAGTTCGCGATGGGCTTCGGCCAGCGACCTGCGACAGCCATCTGGACGTCCATATGGCATACCAGTTGCGCCGCCTGTGACTCATGTGGTCTTCGGTCGGTGATACCACTTTAGACAGTGGTAGACCTCTGGCGACCGGCCTCGAGCGGGGTCGGAAGCGGCTCTAAAAAACGCTGGCATGACCCCTCTGGCGCAACCGGTGAGTTCTGCTAGCCTCGAACGATGACTAACGAAACTCCGCTGCGCCGCACCAAGATCGTCGCCACCCTCGGCCCCGCCACTGACGTACCCGGGATGCTCGAGAAAATCCTCGCCGAGGGCGTCAACGTCGTCCGCCTCAACCTGTCGCATGGGCAACCCGACGACCATCGCGCCCGTGCCAATGCCGTCCGCGTAGCCGCGGAAAAGCTGGGGCGCGAAGTAGGCGTGCTGGCCGACCTGCAAGGTCCGAAGATCCGTATCGAGAAATTCGCCAACGGGCCGGTGGAGCTGCACGTAGGCGACAGCTTCGTGCTGGACTGCAGCCCCGGCGCGCCGGCCGGCGACCAGACTCGCGTCGGTGTCAGCTATCACGACCTGCCCAAGGACGTAAGCGCCGGCGACGTGCTGCTGCTGGACGACGGCCTGGTCGCCTTGACGGTGGAAAGCGTGGTCGGCGCCGAAGTGCGCTGCCGCGTGCTGGTGGCCGGGCGTCTGTCCGACCGCAAGGGTTTGAATCGCCAGGGTGGCGGCCTGTCCGTGACGGCGCTGTCCGATAAGGACAAATCCGATATCAAGCTCGCCGCCGAAATCGGCGCGGACTTCCTGGCCGTCTCCTTCGTGCGCTCCGCCGCCGATATGGAACTGGCGCGGCGCCTGCTGGAAGAGGCGGGCGGCAAGGCCTCGCTGGTGGCCAAGATCGAGCGCGCGGATGCGATTCCGGTGCTGGGCGAAATCATCGACGCGTCCGACGTGGTGATGGTGGCGCGCGGCGACCTGGGCGTGGAGATCGGCGACGCCGAGCTGCCGGGCCTGCAGAAGAAGATCATCCGCGAGTCCGTGCAGCGCAATCGCGCGGTGATCACCGCGACGCAGATGCTGCAGTCGATGGTGCGTTCGCCGATCCCGACCCGCGCCGAAGTGCTGGACGTGGCCAATGCGGTGATCGACGGCACCGATGCGGTGATGTTGTCCGAGGAATCGGCTGCCGGTGCGCATCCCGACAAGGCGGTGGCCGCGCTGCGCCGCATCTGTCTGGGCGCCGAGCGCCAGTTCGAGCCGAAGGAAGATCTCGCCACCGCGGGTCACCGCCTGGATCGCACCGATCAGGCGATCGCGCTGGCCGCGATGCTGCTGGCCAGCCAGGTCGGCGTGCGTGCGCTGGTGGCATTGACCGAATCCGGCGCCACGGCGCAGTGGCTGTCGCGCTATCGCAGCGCGGTGCCGATCTATGCGCTGTCGCCGTTCGCCGACGCGCGCCGCCGCATGCTGATGCTGCGCGACGTGCAGCCGGTGGAATTCACCCATGCCAGCTCGCAGACCACCGCGGCTTCGGCGCGCGAAGCGGTGCGCCTGCTTTTCAGCCAGGGCAAGCTGGCCGAGGGCGACCGCGTGGTGATGACCCATGGCGACCATATCGGCCGCGGTGGCGGCACCAATACGCTGAAGCTGCTTGCGGTGGGTGCCGAGGGCGTGGTGGAGAGCCTGCAGGATCTCTGAGCGAAGGCGCGGCCTGCACTGCCGCGCGGCGCCAGGGCTACACTGCCTGCACACCCCAAGTCCCCAAGGAGTCGGCTCCATGAACACGATGCTTCGTTCCCTGTCGCTGGCCGCCGCGACGGCGCTGGCGCTGGCTGCCGCCGTACCGGCGCTGGCCCAGTCGCAGGCGCGCAGGGTCGGCCCCGAGCAGCTTCCCACGTACTGGATCCTGCTCAACTACGGTTCGGTGCAGGCGGACGTACCCAACAGCGGCCAGAACCTCACCAAGCCCGGCTGCGTGGCGATCACTTATGAGATCGGCACCGACGGCAAGCCGCAGGAAGCGGCGATCAAGAAAGTGGTGCCGCAGAGCGATCTGGGCTCGGCTGCGCTGAGCGTGGTCAAGCGCTTCGAATACGGCCCCTCGCTCAACAACGGCAGCAAGAAGGAACCCGTGTCGACCTACTACGTGGTGGGCTTCAACCTGCCCGAGGACAAGGCCGAGGCCAAGAAAGTCACCGAAGCCTGCCGGCTGCCCGGCTACGACCAGGCCTGACCTGGTTTCCGTGCCTCGTTGCGAGGCCATGACACCCGCCTCCGCCCGGAGGCGGGGCGATCCCGTATGCCGATCCGGCTATACTCGCGCCCTTTAGGCTTGGCCGCCCGGCGACGGGATGGTCTCCATCTCAACGCGGCCAAGGGCCGTCCCCGCGTTCTACGGAGTCGTCATGAGCATCGAAGATCTTGAAAGCATCGCCCTGGCGATGGTCGCGCCCGGCAAGGGCATCATCGCCATCGACGAGTCGACCAACACCATCAAGAAGCGGTTCGAAGCGGTCGGCATCGAGAACAGCGAAGAGAACCGCCGCGCCTACCGCGAGCTGCTGCTCACCACGCCGGGTCTGGGCGAGCACATCTCCGGTGCGATCCTCTATGACGAAACCATCCGCCAGTCCACCAAGGACGGCGTGCCCTTCACCGAGGTGATGAAGAAGAACGGCATCATCCCGGGCATCAAGGTCGACAAGGGTCCGGTGGCGCTGGCCGGCTTCCCGGGCGACGTGGTCACCGAAGGCCTGGACGGCCTGCGCGAGCGCCTGCAGGAATACGCCCGCCTCGGCGCGCAGTTCGCCAAGTGGCGCGCGGTGATCAACATCAGCGAAGACAACCCCAGCTCCACCGCGATCGAGGCCAACTGCCACGCGCTGGCGCGCTATGCCGCGCTGTGCCAGGAAGCGGGCCTGGTGCCGATGGTCGAGCCGGAAGTGATCATGGACGGCGACCACAGCATCGAAGTCAGCTACGAAGTGCACGAAGCCGTGCTGCGCAGCCTGTTCAACGCGCTGTACGAGCAGAACGTGCTGCTGGAAGGCAGCATCCTGAAGGTCAGCATGGTCATCCCGGGCAAGGACGCGGAAGAGCAGGCCAGCGTCGAGGAAGTCGCCGACGCCACCGTGCGCGTGCTGAAGACCACCGTGCCGGCCACGCTGCCGGGCATCGTGTTCCTCTCGGGCGGCCAGACCGACGAGCAGTCGACCGCGCACCTCAATGCGATGAACCGCATGGGTCCGCATCCGTGGCCGCTGTCGTTCTCCTATGGCCGCGCCATGCAGCAGGCCGCGCTGAAGCTGTGGTCCAAGGACATGAAGGCCAATTACGGCGACGCGCAGAAGACCGTGCACGCCCGCGCCAAGGACAACGGCCTGGCTGCGCTGGGCCAGTGGAACGGCTGAGTTCTTCGCCGCGTATCGCGATAAGAAAAAAGGCGCCCATGGGCGCCTTTTTTCATGCTCCGGATAAGCGAAGAGGGCGCCTTGCGGCACCCTCCCGCGGTCACGCTCGCCGGTCGGAAGACCTGCGACTTGCCTTACTCAGAAGCGGTATTCCGCGCTCACCGACACCATGTCGGTGCTCAGGTCCACCTTGTTCTTCTTCGCGTCGTAGTAGTCGTAATTCAGACCGACGCTCATGTTGTTGCTGAAGTTGTAGCCGAAGCCCGCGCCGGCGTACCAGCTGGTGTCGTCCAGGCTCTTGCGGATCGGATTCACATCGTTGTTCAGGCCGTGGCCCTTCCAGCTGTACACGCCGGCGCGCGCGCCGACATACCAGTTCTGGTCGATGTTGAAGCGGCCGTTCACGCCGGCGGTCCAGCCGTGCAGCTGGGTCTTGCCCTTATCCACCACCGGGTTGCTGTTGAAGATGTTCTTCGGGTGGATGTTGCCCAGGTCGTTGTAGCCGACCTCGGCGCCGAGCGCGAAGTTCGGGGCCAGCGACCAGCGGTAGCCGCCGTTGAGGGCGTAGCCGGTGTCGTGGTCGTCGTACGGGCCCTTATTGATCGAAGTGCGGCCCACGTTGCCGTTGATGAACCAGCCGCCGTTGTCGGACGGCGCGTTCTGCGCGAAAGCGGGAGCAGCCATCAGGCCGGCGGTGGCGATAGCGAGGGCGAGCAGCGTCTTCTTCATGGAGATTCTCCTGTTATGGAAGAACGGTGGCGGCCGTTGGGGAAAGGGCCGGGCACCGGGTGGCCGATGGTCTCGGCTTCACATGGCTTAGATGGGAATCGCCCGAAAAAGATTCAATACCGGTCAGTTCAGTATTAAGCCAAAGTTAAGATTTATGGCTGAGTTCGGGCAGGTTTAACTATTTGATCGGAAAAGAAAACGGGCGCTCAAGACGCCCGTTTTCAACCCGGCTTGCTGTGATCCCAGATATCAGAAGCGGTATTCGCCGCTCAGCGACACGATGCCGGTGGAGCGCTTCAGGCCCTGGGTGACCTCGCCGGTGGTCGTGTTCTTGATCTTGCCGGCGTTGGCGTGGAAGTAGTCGTAGTTCACGCCCAGACTGACCTGCTGCGTGATGTCCCAGCCGGTGCCCACGCCGCCGTACCAGCTGCCGCGGCCCGGACGGCCGCCGCTGGTCAGGCCCAGGTCCTGGCCGATGCTGTTGTTGTAGTTGTTGCCGTTGTCATTGGCGCGGAAGTAGCCGCCGTGAGCGCTGATGTACCACTGGGGCAGCAGGTTGATGCGGCCGTTCACGCCGATCAGCCAGCCGCGCAGGGCATTGGTGGTGCTGCGCTGGTTGACGTCCTGCGAATTGAAGACGTTCTTCACCCGGTAGTTGCCGAGGTCCTCATAGCCGGCCTCGAGGCCCAGGCCCAGGTCCTGGCCGGCCTTCCAGCGATAGCCGCCGAGCACGCCGTAACCGGTGCGGCGACCTTTTTCGCCCTTGAAGAAATTGAAACCGCTGCCGTTGCCGCTGCCGAAGCCGCCGTTATCGCCGCCATTGGTGCGGCCGACGTTGGCGCCGACAAACCAGTTGCCGCTGCCGACCGGCTGGCTGGGCAGGTAGTTACCGCCCGCCGGGGCGGCCGAGGTGTTGCTGTCCTGAGCGAGGACAGGGGCGCCGATGATGCTGGCGCTGGTGAAAGCGAGGGCAAGTAGGGACTTTTTCATGGGAATACTCCTCTTTTACTTACAGGGAGCGATCGCGGCCGAGGGGAAGGGGGAATGGCCTGCGATCGCACATGGCCTTGCCAGCCATGTCCCGGATTAGAGCGGCGCGGGCCTGAAGGGTTTCCGTACTGCGACCGCACAAATTAAGGGCGTGTTAAGTCCGTTGGAACGGGGTGAAGCGGGCGACAGCCCCGCATGGATCGGTGACAATGCCCGCTTTTCGCCGCCGCCTTCCCTCCGGAGACCCCCCGATGACCACCCGCCGCGAACTCGCCAACGCCGTCCGCGCCCTCGCCATGGACGCCGTGGAGGCCGCCAAGTCCGGTCACCCCGGCATGCCCATGGGCATGGCCGACCTGGCCGAGGTGTTGTGGAACGACTTCCTGCGCCACAACCCGGTCAATCCGAAGTGGTTCAACCGCGACCGCTTCGTGCTGTCCAACGGCCATGGCTCGATGCTGCAGTACGCGCTGCTGCACCTGACCGGCTACGACCTGCCGATGGACGAGCTCAAGCACTTCCGCCAGCTGCACTCGAAGACGGCCGGCCATCCGGAAGCCAGCGAAACCCCCGGCGTGGAAACCACCACCGGCCCGCTGGGCCAGGGCCTGGCCAATGCGGTGGGCTTCGCGCTGGCCGAGAAGGTGCTGGCCGCGCACTTCAACCGTCCGGGCCATGCGATCGTCGACCACCGCACCTTCGTCTTCCTCGGCGACGGCTGCCTGATGGAAGGCATCTCGCACGAAGTGGCCTCGCTCGCCGGCACCTGGGGCCTGGGCAAGCTGGTCGCGGTGTATGACGACAACGGCATCTCGATCGACGGCGAAGTGCATGGCTGGTTCACCGACGACACGCCGAAGCGCTTCGAAGCCTACGGCTGGAACGTGATCCGCCATGTCGACGGCCACAACGCCGACGACATCAAGCGCGCGATCGAGCAGGCCGTCGCGCAGTCCGACAAGCCCACCCTGATCTGCGCCAAGACCATCATCGGCTTCGGCGCTCCGCACAAGCAGGGCAAGGAAGAAAGCCACGGCGCGCCGCTGGGCAAGGACGAAATCGCCGCTGCGCGCGAGCAGCTGGGCTGGCACTACGCGCCGTTCGAAATCCCTGCCGAGATCTATGCGGGCTGGGACCACAAGGCCGCCGGCGCCGAGCGCGAGAAGGTCTGGAACGCCGCGTTCGAAGCCTACGCCGCCGCGCATCCGGAACTCGCCGCCGAGTTCAAGCGCCGCCTCGCCGGCGAACTGCCGGCCGACTGGGCCGAGAAGTCGAACGCCTACGTGGCCAAGCTGCAGGTGGAAGGCCCGGAAGTGGCCACGCGCAAGGCTTCGCAGATGGCGCTGGACGCGTTCGGCCCGCTGCTGCCGGAACTGATCGGCGGCTCCGCCGACCTGGCCGGTTCCAACCTCACCAAGTGGAAGGGCAGCCTCGACGCCGGCAATGGCAACAGCGCCGACGGCAAGGGCAACTACGTGTATTACGGCGTGCGCGAGTTCGGCATGACCGCGATCGCCAACGGCCTGTCCCTGCATGGCGGCTTCATTCCGTACGACGCCACCTTCCTGGTGTTCTCCGACTACGCGCGCAATGCGGTGCGCATGAGCGCGCTGATCCCCGCGCACTCCATCCACGTCTACACGCATGACTCGATCGGCCTTGGCGAAGACGGCCCGACCCACCAGCCGGTGGAGCATATGGCCACCCTGCGCTACATCCCGAACAACCAGCTGTGGCGTCCTTGCGATGCGGTGGAATCGGCGATGTCGTGGAAGCTGGCGATCGAGCGCAAGGGTGCGCCGTCCTGCCTGGTGTTCTCGCGCCAGAACCTCAAGCACCAGCTGCGCAGCGAGCAGCAGGTCGCGCAGATCGCGCGCGGCGGCTACGTGCTGTCCGATCCGCAGGACACCAAGTTCAAGGCGATCCTGATCGCCACCGGCTCGGAAGTGGAGCTGGCGATGGAAGCTGCGCGCACGCTGGCGCAGCAGGACATCGCGGTGCGCGTGGTGTCGATGCCCTGCACCGAACTGTTCGACGAGCAGCCGCTGGAATACCGCGAAGGCGTGCTGCCCGGCTGGTGCCGCGCACGCGTGGCGGTGGAAGCTGCAACCGCCGACTTCTGGCGCAAGTACGTCGGCCTGGACGGCGAGGTGGTCGGCATGACCACGTTCGGCGCCTCCGCGCCGGCGAACAAGCTGTTCGAGCATTTCGGTTTCACCGTGGCGCATGTGGTCGATGCGGTGAAGCGCACGATCCGCTGAGCGGCTTCCGCGCTTGATAGAAAAAGCCGCGGTTCGCCGCGGCTTTTTCTTTTGCCGGATCAAGGCGCCGCGCCGGCCGTTGCACGCCGGCTAACGCCTGTTGAGGAAATGGAAATTCCGTGCGGCGACGGCGGTTCCTAGAGTGCGTGGCAACCCCGGCGATTGACGCCTGGGACGCCACCCCACCAAGGAACCGCCATGAACACCTTCAAGTCGCTGGCTGCCGCCATCGCGCTCGCCGCCGCCACCCAAGCCAGCGCCGGGCAGTTGGAGCCTTCCGCCCAGGCCTTCGTCGACGCGCTCGCCGCCAAGGGCGGCCAGCCCATCTACAAGCTGCCGGTGGCGCAGGCGCGGCAGGTGCTGGAGGACGCGCAGTCCGGCAACGTGGCCAAGCTGCCGGTGGACAAGCAGGAGATCGCGTTCGACGACGCCAAGGCGGGCAAGGTGTCGCTGACCATCATTCGTCCGCGCGGCGCCGGCGGCGTCCTGCCGGTCGTGTTGTACATCCACGGCGCCGGCTGGGTGCTGGGCAGCGAGAACACGCACGACCGGCTGGTGCGCCAGCTCGCCACCGGCGCGCGCGCGGCCGTGGTGTTCGTCAATTACTCGCGTGCGCCGGAAGCGAAGTTCCCGGTGCAGAACGAGCAGGCCTACGCGGCCGCCCGCTGGGTGGTGGAGCACGGCAGGCAGCACGGCATCGACGGCGGCAACATGGCGATTGCGGGCGACAGCGTCGGCGGCAATATGACCGCGGCGGTGACTTTGATGGCCAAGCAGCGCGGCGGCCCGAAGTTCGTCTACCAGGTGCTGTTCTATCCGGTCACCGACGCGAATTTCGGCAACGGCTCATACCGCGAATTCGCCAACGGCCCATGGCTGACGCTGCCGGCGATGCAGTGGTTCTGGAACGCTTATGTGCCGAACGAAGCCGAGCGCAAGAACCCCCTGGTCACGCCGCTCAATGCCTCGCTGGAACAGCTCAAGGGCTTGCCGTCCGCGCTGGTCATCACCGACGACAACGACGTGCTGCGCGACGAAGGCGAGGCCTACGCGCGCAAGCTGATGGACGCCGGCGTGGAAGTCACCGCGACGCGCTACCTGGGCACCATCCACGACTTCGTGATGCTCAACGCCCTGGGCGATACGCCGGCGGCCAAGGCCGCGGTGGAGCAGGCCAGCAGCAAGCTCCACGGGGCGCTGTATCCGGCCAGGTAAGCGACGAGCCGCGCTACCGGCGATGGCGCTCCGCGAGGGGCGTCATCGCCATGTCCACTCCGTGGCGAAGCGGGCGAATTCAACGGCCGCGGGATGCAGCGGGCGACCGGCCAGATGCACCAGGCTGACTTCGCGTTCGATCGTGCGATCGCTGAAGGGGCGCAATTGGATGCCAGGCACCAGCGGCGAATACTCCGGCACGAAGGAAATGCCGAAACCGCCGGCGACCATGGTCTGGATCCAGTCCTCGCGCTCGCTGCGGAAAGCGACCGGCAGCTCTATGCCGAGCTGGCGTATTTCGTCGAGCCAGAAGCCCTGGTACTCGCAGCTTTCGCGCAGCAGGTGCGGCTCGAGCGCAGCCTCCGCCAGCGAAATGCTCTCGCGTTCGGCGAAGGGATGTCCGCTGGGCACGGCGATGCGGAACGGCTCGCGATACAGCGCATGGGTCTTGAAGCGCGTATCGGCGCGTTCGGCGAAAGCCATCACCGCCAGGTCCAGCGAGCCGGCGAGCAATTGTTCGGTGAGGTCATCCACGCCGTTATCGGCGAGCTGGATCTGGCATTGCGGCTGCTGCAATCGGAATTCGCCGAGGAAGCCGAGAAAGCGCGCCGGCCCGATGGTGCACATCACGCCGATGCGCACCGGGGCCTCGTCGGCATCCAGAAATTGCTTGCCCGCTGCGCGCGCCGCGGCCATGCCGTTGGCGATCTGCTCCAGGTGCGGCCGCATCAGCGCGCCGAACGAGGTGACCTGCACGCCGTGTGTGTCGCGGGTGAACAGCGCGGCGCCCAGCTCGTCTTCCAGCTTGCGCAGGCCGCGCGACAGCGCCGGCGTGGTGACGAAGCACTGCGCGGCGGCACGGGTGAAGTTGAGGTTGCGGTAGACCGCCAGGGCATAGCGGATTTCTTGGGCTTCCATGGGCATCACCGATCAGGACGGCCCATGGTAGCGGCTCGCCGCCGCGCTCCGGCGCGCGAACCGCGTCAGGCCGCCAGCAGCTCGCCCAATTGCGCCGGATCGTTCACCAGCACGTGCGCGCCGGCCTGCTCCAGCTCTTCCTGGCTGCCGAAGCCCCATAGCACGCCGATGCCGCGCACCTGATTGGCCAGCGCGCCATCGATATCGAAATGGCGGTCGCCGATCATCACCGTCTGCGCCGGATCGGCGCCGAAATCCGCCAGCGCCGCGGCGATCATCGAGGCTTTCTCGCTGTTCGAGCTGCTCGGATCCGGGCCATACAGCCGGGTGAAGGCGTCGGCGAACGCGAACGATTCGACGATCGGCGTCGCATGCCGCTGCGGCTTGCTGGTGACGATGGCAAGCGTATGGCCGGCATCGCGCAGGCGTCGGATCATCGCCTCGATGCCCGGATACACCGTGTGCTCGCGCCAGCCGATCGCGTGGAAGCGCTGGTGGTAATGCTCCACCGCCGCTTCCACCAGGGCCGGATCGTGATCGAGCAGCGGCGCGAAGCTATGCCGCAGCGGCGGGCCGATCCAGTGGCGCAGTTGCTCCGGCGCCGGCACGCCGAGCTGCTGGAAGGCATGCCGCACGCAGGCGACGATGCCCAGTTCCGAATCGATCAAGGTGCCGTCGAGGTCGAACAGGCAAAGCATGCGTGCGCGGCTCACTTCGCGGCACGCGCCTTGAGCGCGGCCACGGCCGGCAGCTCCTTGCCTTCCAGGAATTCCAGGAAGGCGCCGCCGCCGGTCGAGATGTACGACACGTCGTTTTCGATGCCGTACTTCTCCACCGCCGCGAGGGTGTCGCCACCGCCGGCGATGGAGAACGCATCGGACGACGCGACCGCGCGCGCCAGCGTCTCGGTGCCCTTGCCGAACGCATCGAACTCGAACACGCCGACCGGGCCGTTCCACACCACCGTGCCGGCCTTGGCGATCAGCGCGGCGTAGTTCTGCGCGGTCTGCGGGCCGATATCCAGGATCATCTCGCCGTCCTTGACCTGGTCCACCGGCTTCACCGTGGCCGGCGCGTGCGCGGAGAACTCCGGCGCCACCACCACGTCCACCGGCATCGGCACTTCGGCGCCGCGGCGCTTGGCGTCCGCGATCACCTTCTTGGCGGCGTCGAGCAGGTCCGGTTCGTACAGCGAATTGCCGACGCCGTAGCCCGCGGCGGCGATAAAGGTATTGGCGATGCCGCCGCCGACGATCAGCTGGTCGACCTTGCCGATCAGGTTCTCCAGCAAGGTGAGCTTGGTGGAGACCTTGGAGCCGGCCACGATCGCCAGCAGCGGCTTGGCCGGATGCTCCAGCGCCTTGCCCAGCGCGTCCAGCTCGGCCGACAGCAGCGGGCCGGCGGCGGCGATCGGGGCGTACTTGATCACGCCATGGGTGGAAGCCTGTGCGCGGTGCGCGGTGCCGAAGGCATCCATCACGAAGATGTCGCACAGCGCCGCATACTTCTTCGACAGGGCTTCGTCGTCCTTGCCCTCGCCGACATTCATGCGGCAATTCTCCAGCACCACCACTTCGCCTTCGGCGACATCGACGCCGCCGAGGTAATCCGAGACCAGGCGCACCGGCGTGCCCAGCTTGTCGCCCAGCCACTTGGCCACCGGTGCCAGCGAGGATTCGGCGTCGAACTGGCCTTCCTTCGGGCGGCCCAGGTGCGACATCACCATCACGCGGGCGCCGGCGTCGCGGGCGGCCCTGATGGTCGGCAGCGAGGCGTCCAGGCGCTGGGTGGAGGTGATCCGGCCGTCTTCGATCGGCACGTTCAGGTCTTCGCGGATCAGCACGCGCTTGCCGCGCAGATCAAGATCGCTCATGCGGATGAAGGACACGGCGCAACTCCTGGTTGGAAGGTGGATGGTCGGAATGGGATAGAGCGGGGCGCCCGGTCGAGCGCGAACCCCATATTGTCCCGCCCGTCCGATGACGATGCAAACCGCGGCGCGGGTATCCTAGGCCGCCTTGAGACAAGCCCTATAGGACTCGCCATGACCCCGGACCTCGTGCTGTACGGCTACTGGCGCTCCAGCGCCGCCTACCGGGTGCGCATCGTGCTGAACCTGAAGGGGCTGGCTTATGAGAATCGCCCGGTGCACCTGGTGCGCGACGGCGGCGAGCAGCACCAGCAGGCCTACCACGAGCTCAATCCGCAGGAATTGGTGCCCTGCCTGGTAGATGGCGCGCAGGTGCTGACCCAGTCCATGGCGATCATGGAATACCTCGACGAGACCCATCCGACCCCGGCCCTGCTGCCGCCGGATGCCGCCGGCCGCGCGCGCGTGCGTGCGCTGGCGCAGCTGCTGGCCTGCGATGTGCATCCGCTGGGCAATCTGCGCGTGCTGCAGTACCTGGGCAACGAGCTGCATGTGGAAGAGTCCGTGCGCGGCACCTGGTCGCGGCACTGGATCGGCGAGGGTTTCCGCGCGCTGGAGGCGATGCTGGCGAACAGCCCGGCGACCGGGCGCTTCTGCCATGGCGACCAGCCTGGCCTGGCCGATGCCTGCCTGGTGCCGCAGCACTACAACGCGATGCGCTGGAAGCTGCCGATGGATGAGTTCCCCACGATCCAACGCATCGTGGAAGCCTGCCAGGCGCTGGACGCGTTCAAGCAGGCCGTACCGGAGGCGCAGTCGGATGCGCCGGCGGTGGATTGATTTGAGCGGCCACGCGCGTCACTCCAGCGAGGTGCTTTACAACAGCGAAGCTGGTCAAGCTGGGGCCCAGAGCCTTTGACAAGCTGAGGCCCACACACTCGTCACCCCAGCGAAAGCTGGGGTCCAGAGCCTTAAGACGCTGGACCCCAGCTTTCGCTGGGGTGACGGTCATTCGTTTGGGGTGACGGCGATTCGGTTGGCGGTGACGGCGATTCGCCTGGGACAACGGCGGCGTTCGCCGCGGTACTTAGAACCCGAGCCCGTACGGGTCGTTGCCGACCAGCTCGGTGTTGTCGGCGCCGCCGCCTTCGGACAGGCGGATCTTCAGCGCCAGGCCATCGCGCGAATCAGCCTTGGCCAGCGCCTCGTCCAGCTCGATGCGGCCTTCCTTGTACAGACGGTACAGCGACTGGTCGAAGGTCTGCATGCCTTCCTGCAGGCTGCGGTCCATGGCTTCCTTCACCTCGTGGATCTGGCCGCGGCGGATCATGTCGCGGATGAACGGGGTGTTGAGCAGCACTTCGGTGGCCGGCAGGCGGCGGCCGTCCTTGCCGATCACCAGGCGCTGGCTGATCACCGCGCGCAGGTTCAGCGCGAGGTTCATCAGCACGTTCTTGTGCGCCGATTCCGGGAAGAAGTTGAGGATGCGCTCCAGCGTCTGGTCGGCGTTGTTGGAGTGCAGGGTGGCCAGGCACAGGTGGCCGGTTTCGGAGAACGAGATCGCCGCTTCCATGGTGTCGGTGTCGCGGATCTCGCCGATCATGATCACGTCCGGCGCCTCGCGCATCGCGTTCTTCAGCGCCTCGTGATAGCTGTGCGTGTCCAGGCCGACTTCGCGCTGGTTCACGATCGACTTCTTGTGGCGGTGCAGGTATTCGATCGGATCCTCGATGGTGAGGATGTGGCCGGAGGTGTTCTGGTTGCGGTGGTCCAGCATTGCTGCCAGGGTGGTGGACTTGCCCGAGCCGGTGGCGCCGACCACCAGGATGAGGCCGCGCGGCTCCAGGATCAGGTCGCGGAAAATACTCGGGAGCTGCAGCTGGTCGATGCTGGGGATCTCGCTCTTGATCGCGCGGATCACCATGCCCACTTCGCCGCGCTGCTTGAACACGTTGATGCGGAAACGGCCGGCTTCCTTCACCGCCAGCGCCATGTTGAGCTCGAGGTCGCGCTCGAACTGGGGCACCTGGCCTTCGTCCATCAGCGAGTAGGCGATCTTCTTCACCATGCCGCCGGGCAGGCCGGTATTGCCCAGCGGGTAGAGCTTGCCCTCCACCTTGATGTTCACGGGGGCGCCGGTCGTCAGGAACATGTCCGACGCGCCCTTGTCCACCATCAGCTTGAGGAAGTAACCAATATCCACTCGTGTCCCCTGAAATGACGCTCACGCGTTGCAAACAACGATTATGCCCGCCCACAATACGCTGCGACACTCTTAGAGGAATGAGTGATGGTCCACATCTTCTCCGCGCCGGATGGCCGTCAAAATGGCGTCCGCACGGTGTTTTCCACCCTGGTCCTGGCCCTTGTGCTGGGCTCGCTCGGCGGCTGCGCCAGCGTGCCGCCGCCCGATGGCTCCATGAACCAGGCACAGATGCAATTGCAATACGCCCGTGACGCCGGTGCGGCCGATTACGCCCCGGTCGACCTCGGTTTCGCGCAAAACAAGTTCCAGCAGGCCCAGGCCGCCATGGCCAACCGCAAGTACGAGGACGCCGCCGCCCTGGCCGAAGAAGCCCAGGCCGACGCCGAAGTGGCGCGCGCCAAGGCCCGCCTGGGCGCGGCCCGCGCCCAGATCCAGCGCAAGACCCAGTCCAACCGCGAGCTGCGCGAGCAGATCGAGCAGAACCTGAACGCGCAGGCAGAAGCCGCCCAGCAGGCGGCCCAGCAGCAACAGCGCCAGTTCCAGGAACAGCAGCAGGGCCTGCCGGCGCAGGAGCAGACCCAGGACATGCCGGCACCGTCCTCGTCGACGCTGGCGCCGCTGCCGCAGGACGGCGGCTTCCAGACCCTGCCGCAACCGCAGCAGCAACCGCAGACCAACGATCAGGGAGGCCATCCATGAACCCGCTGCGCACCACCCTGACGGCGCTCGCGTTCGCCCTGGCGATCGCCGGTACCGCCCAGGCGAAGGACGATATGGATGTCGCCCGCCTCAACAACAGCCTGGACCAGCTCGCCCGCGACCCCGCCCTGAGCGGCTACGCGCAGGCCGAGCAGGCCCGCGCCCACGACGCCATCGGCCGCCTGGCCCAGGCCCGTTCGCGCGACCGCGCGCATGCGCTGTACGTGGCCGAGCGTCGCGTCGACCTGGCCCGGACCACCGCCCAGTTCCAGGAAGCCCAGCTCAAGGTCAACCAGCTCGACCGCGAGCACGACCAGATCCAGCTCGACGGCACCCGCCGCGAGGTGGAAGCTGCCCGCCGCGAGCTGGATCGACAGCGCATGCAGTACCAGATGGCCCAGGAAGAAGCCGCCCGCCTGCAGCAGGAAGGCGCCGCCGCCCAGGCCCAGGCCGTGCAGGCCCAGGCCCAGGCGGACCAGGCCAAGAAGCTGGCCGCGGCCCAGGCCAAGGTGGCGAACGCCGCCAAGCGCCAGGCGGATCTGGCCACCCAGGCCGCCAAGGCGATGCGTTCGCAGATGCAGGGCGATTCGGGCAAGTAAGCCTTACGCACAATGGCTTGATGCGAGACGCCCGGCGGCTTTTTCCGCCGGGCGTTTTCGTTTCCGCTGAGACCATTCGCCGGTGCTGAGAAGCCTGCCGCGACGAGCTTTTTCTGCGCGAATCGCACTGCTGCGCGCTTCGCCGCGGTGCGCTTGCATGACCCCAGAGGCGGGAGTAGGGTCGAATACCCATGGGGCGCTCATGCACCATGGGTCACTGACCTGAATCATGCGCCTATCCCTTGATCACCCGATCACCTGCGTACCGGCAAGCCGGCGCGGGTCGTTGGCATGCGCATGGTTTGCCACCGTTAGCGGGCGCACCGATCCCGCGCCCGCGGTAATTCGCGAGGAGGTCGGATCATGTTCGAAAACCAGCAGCGTGACGATGTCGAAGCCTTGATGAAAGCCGACGCCGAGTTCCGTCGGCTGTACCAGCACCACAAGGAGCTCGACAGCAAGGTGCACGACGCCGAGATCGGCGTTCTTCCCATCGACGACATGACCCTTACGGGCATGAAGAAAGAAAAGCTCCACGCCAAGGAACGGTTGCAGCGCATGTGGGATGAACGCGCGCACAAGCACCGCATCGTCAACTAGCCTGCGGTTTCACGCACAAGTCCGCGGCCCCGGAGCCATCCCTCGAGGAATGGCCGCCGGGGCCGCTCCGTTTCCAGGGGACGGGGTCGGCTGGGTATGATCGGCGGTCTGAGGCGGTCCGGTCCGGGCTGCCCGCAAGCCAATGCAGGAGCTTCCATGACGGTCCACCAGAGTGTCCTCGAACTGATCGGCCGCACCCCGATGGTGCGCGCGCAGCGCCTGGATGCGGGTCCCTGTGAGCTCTTCCTCAAGCTCGAAAGCGCCAACCCCGGCGGTTCGATCAAGGACCGCATCGGCCTGTCGATGATCGAAGGCGCCGAGCGCGCCGGGAAGATCAAGCCGGGCGCCACCCTGGTCGAAGGCACCGCGGGCAATACCGGCCTCGGTCTGGCCCTGGTGGCGCAGCAGAAGGGCTATCGGCTGGTGCTGGTGGTGCCGGACAAGATGAGCCGCGAGAAGATCTTCAACCTCAAGGCGATGGGCGCCGAAGTGGTGCTCACCCGCTCGGACGTGGCCAAGGGCCATCCCGAGTATTACCAGGACATGGCCGAACGCATCGCGCGCGAGACGCCCGGCGCGTACTTCATCAACCAGTTCGGCAATCCCGATAACCCCGCCGCGCATATCGCCACCACCGGCCCGGAAATCTACGAGCAGATGGACGGCAAGGTCGACGCCATCGTGGTCGGCTGCGGCTCGTCCGGCACCATGAGCGGCCTGTCGCGCTACTTCGCCGAAGTGTCGCCGGACACGGAAATCGTGCTGGCCGATCCGGTGGGTTCGATCCTCGCGCAATACATCAACGAAGGCGTGCTCTCGACCAAGTCCGGCAGCTGGATGGTCGAAGGCATCGGCGAGGATTTCCTGCCGACCATCAGCGACTTCAGCCGCGTCAAGAAGGCCTACGCGATCAGCGACAAGGAAAGCTTCCTCGCCGCGCGCGAACTGCTGGCGAAGGAAGGCGTGCTCGGCGGTTCGTCCACCGGCACCCTGCTGTCGGCCGCGCTCAAGTATTGCCGCGAGCAGACCAGCGCCAAGCGCGTGGTGACGCTGGTGTGCGATACCGGCAACAAGTATCTGTCGAAGATGTACAACGACTACTGGATGCTCGATAACGGCTTTATCGATCGCGAACAGCACGGCGACCTGCGCGACCTGCTGCTGCGCCCGTTCACCCAGCGCGACACCGTGGTGGTCGGCCCGGGCGAACTGCTGATGACGGCCTACACGCGCATGAAGCTGTACGACGTCTCGCAGCTGCCGGTGATGGACGGCAACAAGCTGGTCGGCATCCTCGACGAATCGGACGTGCTGATGCACGTGCACGCCGACGAAAGCCGTTTCCGCGATTCGGTGTCCACCGCGATGATCAGCAATCTGCAGATGCTCGACAGCCGCGAGCCGATCACCGCGCTGCTGCCGGTGTTCGAGCGCGGCCACGTCGCCATCGTGATGGACGGCGAGCAGTTCATGGGCCTGATCACCCGCATCGACCTGCTGAATTATCTACGCCGTAAGGTGCACTAGGCGCCAAGCGAAGCTTGACGGATGCTCGTCGCCACAAAGCCGGCTGTTCGATGAACAGCCGGCCGACGGGGTGCACGAAATGGCGTGCGCATGGTCCGTTGCGTCACGAAAGTTTGCTGAAATGGGCGGCCGACAAAGTCCCGGCCCGCGGAAGTCCGCTTCCGGTCCCCCTTTCTCCTCAAGAGGACTCTGCCCATGTGTGGAATCGTTGCCGCCACTGCCCAGCGTGACGTCGCCCCCCTGCTGATCGCCGGCCTGAAGGCGCTGGAATATCGCGGTTACGACTCGGCCGGCCTCGCCGTGCTGCAGGAAGGCGAGATCCGCCGCGTGCGCGAAAAGGGCAAGGTGCGCGAGATGGAATCGCAGTACCTGGCCGACCCGTTCCCCGGCGGCACCGGCATCGCGCATACGCGCTGGGCCACGCACGGCGTGCCGAACCAGATCAACGCGCATCCGCACGTCGCCGGCCATGTGGCGCTGGTGCACAACGGCATCATCGAGAACTACGCCACGCTGCGCAGCGAACTCGAAGCGCGCGGCCACGTGTTCACCTCCGAGACGGATACCGAAGTGATGGCCGCGCTGATCAGCGAGCGCCTCGTCCCCGGCAAGTCGCTGCTGGATGCGGTGTCCTCGGTGGTGCATGAGCTGGAAGGCGCCTACGCCATCGCGGTGATCAGCGACAAGGAACCGGGCCGCGTGATCGGCGCCCGCCGCGGCGCGCCGCTGCTGGTCGGCGTGGGCATCGGCGAGAACTTCCTCGGTTCCGATGCGCAGGCCCTGATCCAGGTGACCAACCGCATCATCTATCTCGAAGAACACGACGTGGTGGAAATCACCCGCGAACGCGTGCGCGTGTTCGGGCAGGACGGGCAGGTGGTCGAGCGCGCCGTCCACGAGAGCGAGCTGTCCAGCGATGCCGTCGAGCGCGGCGAATACCGCCACTACATGCAGAAGGAAATCTTCGAGCAGCCGCGCGCGGTGGCCGACACGCTGGAAGCGCGTATCGGCCCGCACGGCGTGCTGCCGAACATCTTCGGCGTCAGCGGCGACGAACTGCTCGGCAAGACCAAGGGCCTGCACATCATCGCCTGCGGCACCAGCTACCACGCCGGCCTCGTCGCCAAGTACTGGATCGAGGAATACGCGCGCCTGCCGGTCAACGTCGAAGTGGCCAGCGAATACCGCTACCGCGAAGCGGTGGTGCCGGAAGGCACGCTGTTCGTGGCGATCTCCCAGTCCGGCGAAACCGCCGACACCCTCGCCGCGATGCGCGAATCGCGCCGCCGCGGCTATCTGGGCACGCTGGCGATCTGCAACGTGCCGGAATCCTCGGTGGTGCGCGAAGCGGACCTCAAGCTGATGACGCGCGCCGGCCCTGAAATCGGCGTGGCCTCCACCAAGGCTTTCACCACCCAGCTTGCCGCGCTCGGCCTGCTCACCTTGCAGCTGGCGCGCCACCGCGGTCTCGAGGATGGGCGCTATGCCGATCTCACCGCGCAGCTGCAGAGCCTGCCGAAGAAGATCGAGAAGGCGCTGGAACTCGAACCGCAGATCGTCGATCTCGCCGAGCACCTGATCCATCGCCAGCACGCGCTGTTCCTCGGCCGCGGCGCGCAGTATCCGGTGGCGATGGAGGGCGCGCTCAAGCTCAAGGAAATCTCGTACATCCACGCCGAGGCCTATGCCGCCGGTGAACTCAAGCACGGCCCGCTCGCCCTGGTCGACGAAGACATGCCGGTGATCGCGGTGGCGCCGAACGGCCCGCTGCTGGACAAGCTGAAATCCAACCTGCAGGAAGTACGCGCCCGCGGCGGCGAGCTGCTGGTCTTCGCCGATGGCGCAGCCAGCATGGACGGCAACGCGGCGCGCGGCTCCATCCTGCGCATCGACGGCGGCGGCGACTTCATCGCGCCGGCGGTGTTCACGGTGCCGATGCAGCTGCTCGCCTATCACGTGGCGGTGCTGCGCGGTACCGATGTGGATCAGCCGCGCAATCTGGCGAAGTCGGTGACGGTGGAATAGAAGAACGACCCTTGTGTTGCAACGAAAAGGCCGCGCAGATGCGCGGCCTTTTTTTGTATGGGTGTATTGCTGTATTTCCCGGGTTTTTCACTGGTTCTGCGCTGAAGCTTGCATTGACCTGACACGCACGCTTGCGCGGAACTTGCGCTAAGAAATCTATTTCAAGATTTTCTTTTTTGTTCGTCCTGATCTGAAACATAGGTCGGCTATTTCTGTCCCGGCGGCTCTGCCGCCTGGAAGAGATGGTCTCGCTGTACCCCCCAGGACGCACGTAATGAAACGCCGAGATTTTATGAAGCTGGCTGGTGCGTCGCTGGGAGCGACGGCGCTGGCGGGCATACCCTTCGTCATTCGCAAGGCCCTGGGTATTGAAGCGCATCGCGTGAGCGGCACCATCGCGGATGTCGAGCACGTGGTGATCCTGATGCAGGAGAACCGCTCCTTCGATCATTACTTCGGCACGCTGCGCGGCGTGCGCGGTTTCCGCGATCGCTTTCCGATTCCCGTGCAGGGCGAACGGCAGGTATGGAGCCAGCAGGGCACTGACGGCGTTATCGAACCCTTCCATCTGGATGGCGCTTCGATGAATGCCGCGCTTGTTCATTCCATGCCGCATTCGTATTCCGATGCGCAGGCGGCGTGGGGGCAAGGCCGGCTGGACCAATGGCCCCGCTTCAAGACACCGGCGTCGATGGGCTACTACACGCGCAAGGAAGCGCCGTTCCAGTACGCGCTGGCCGATGCGTTCACGATCTGCGATGCGTACCACTGCTCGGTGATGGGCGCGACGATTCCCAATCGCGTGATGTTCTGGTCGGGTTCCAACACCGATCCCGCGCTGCGCGCGAAGTGCGGATATGCCAACGACGAGAACGCCGAAGTCGGCAACGTCCGCTGCTATGTGACCGGCAGCGTACCCGCGCCGGGCTATAAATATCAGGGCAACGCCTTGCCGTGGGCCACCTTGCCCGAGCTGCTGGAACAGGCCGGCATCTCGTGGAAGATCTACCAGAACCCGAACGACAACTGGAACGGCGTCATGCACGGCGGCCTGGCCTTCGACGGCTTCCGCTCCGCGCATCCCGATTCGCCGATCTACCGCAAAGGCATGGCCGAGCATTCGCTGCAGAATCTCGCTGACGATGTGATGCGCAATGCCTTGCCCGCGGTGAGCTGGATCCTGCCGCGGCCGATCGAATCCGAGCACCCGGGCGCATCGTCCAGCGCCGCCCGTGCTTCCAGTTTCATCGAACGCGTCCTGCAGGCCTTGACCGCCAATCCGGACAGCTGGAGCCGCACTGCGCTGTTCGTCACCTTCGACGAGAACGACGGCTTCTTCGACCATGTGCCGCCGCCGGCGATTCCCTCGATCGATCGCCACGGCAGTGCGGCCGGCGCTTCCACGGTGTCGCTCGACGGCATGTACTTCAAGGACGAGGCGGACAGGTACCGGCATCCCGGCGACGCGCATGAGGGGTCGGTACGCGTGGTCGGCCTCGGTCCCAGGGTACCGATGTACGTGATTTCGCCATGGAGCCGCGGCGGCTGGGTCAATTCCCAGGTGTTCGATCACACCTCCGTCGCGATGTTCCTCGAGCGGCGCTTCGGTATCCATGTCGACGCCATCAGCCCCTGGCACCGCGCGGTGAGCGGCGACCTCACCTCCGCCTTCGATTTCGCCGGCCCGGAGTCCATTGCGCTGCCCGCGCTGCCGCCGACGTCCGGATACGAAGAGATCGAGCGGCGCGCACTCGCGCTGCCGCCCGCCGCACCGCCCGGTAAGGCGGCGCTGCGCTTCCAGGAGCCCGGGACGCGGCCGTCCCGCGCGCTGCCCTACGATCCTTCGGTGGCGCTCGCGCATGCGCCGGACGGCGCCTTGATGCTGAGGTTCGGCAACCGCGGGCGGCAGGGCGTGGTGATGCACGTCTACGACAAGCTGCATCTGGACCGGCTGCCGCGCCGCTACACCATCGAGGCCGGCAAGGCGCTGGCGGATGCGGCCTGGCATCCGCTGCGCGACGACCAGGGGCAGTTCGAACTTGAAGTATTCGGGCCGAATGGCTTCTTCCGCGCTTTCAAAGGCAGCTTGAAGTCCGCCGGCGCACAGGGTCTCGATGTGGGAGTGCGTTTCGACGCGGGCAGCGGCGAGGCCGTGGTCGAAGCGCGCAATGTGTCGCGGGAAAGTACCCGCATTACTTTGCAGTCGCTTGCCTACCGCAACATGGAGGCGGACGAGACCGTGCCTTCAGGCCATGCCTGCCGGCGTGTCTGGAAAGTCGCCAAGGACGGTCCCTGGTATGACTTTGCCATCGAAGGCGGCGGAATGATCGTGCGTGCGGCCGGGCGCATTGAAACCGGGCGGCATTCGACCAGCGATCCGGCGTAAGCCCGTGTTTCCAGCGCTGCATCCAGCCGATCGGTCACGCCGATCGGCTTTAGGAAGATTCAGAAAGCGATCCGGAACCAGAATAATCTAGAAGCGGCATCTCCCAGGAAGCCACAACATCCGCGCGCCACTGGAATTTTCCAAGTGCGTGAGCTGATCAATCCCCACTTCCTGGTGAACCATGAAACGCCTGGCCATTCTTCGCCCTGATCGTCGTGGGCGGGCTCTCCGGCGGTGCCGTGCGCCGTCGATGAAGCTCGGATCCCTCATGAATTCGTCACTTCATCGCTGCGCTTTCGGCGCGGTTGCGTTCTGCGTCGCCATCAACGCCGCGGCCAGTGTGCAGGTAGGCGGCACGCGCGTGGTCTACGACGGCGCCAGGCGCGAAGCGTCCATTTCGGTAAAGAACAACGAGTCCTTTCCCTACGTGGTGCAGAGCTGGATGGACAACGGCGACGAACAGAACGGCCGCGACGTGCCGTTCTTCATCGTGCCGCCGGTCTTTCGCCTGGACGCCGGCAAGGAAAGCCTGCTGCGCATCCAGTACGCCGGCCAGGGCCTGCCTGCCGATCGCGAATCCGTGCTCTGGCTCAACGTGCAGGAAATTCCGCCGGCGCCGGAAAAAGAGAACCTGCTGCAGATCGCCATGCGCACGCGCATCAAGCTGTTCTACCGGCCGAAGGGGTTGCCGGGCGATCCGGTACAGGCGGCCGGCCAGCTGCGCTGGCAACTGCGGCAGGAGCAGCGCGGGCAGGTGCTGGTTGTCGGCAATCCCTCGGTCTATGCCGTGAACCTCGGCACGATCACGCTGCATGGCCAGGCGATCGATGGCCAGATGGTGCTGCCCGGGACGCAGCTGAGCCTGCCGCTGCCGGCGGATCTCAGGTTGGCGGCGCATGGCCGCTACGACCTCTCTTACACCTACATCAATGACTTCGGCGCGACGTCCGAACCGGTCAAGGCGCAGCACGGCGCCGAAGCGCTTGCGGCGTCCACTGGCGGCGACGCTGCGAAGTAGATCGGGTTTTCTGCTGGCTCCAGCGTCTTGAGGTGCTGGGAAGAATGGTTTCCTGGTGTCATATGCCGACCGCTCGTTGCTCCTCTTTCCCGCCTCAGTCACCTGCGCTCGCCGCGGCCGTGATGACCCTGGCGGCGCTTCCCGCCTACGCGGGAAACGTGCGCTTCAGCGCGGGCTTCCTGAACACGCCGCAGGGCCAGCAGGCCGTTGACCTGGACGTGTTCGCCAAGGGCGAACACGTCTATCCAGGCACGTACCGCTCCGAGATCTACCTCAACGGCGAAGCCTTGCCGGCACGCCGGCTCGTCTTCCGATCCGCCAGCGACACGGACAGCGCGACGCCCTGCCTGAGCAAGGCCATGCTGCAGGCATGGGGCGTGCTGGTAGACGCCTATCCCGATATCGCCGCACTCGACGCCGACCGATGCGTCGATCTTTCCGCCATTTCCGGGGCGACCGTCAAGTACGACCTCACTCGGCAGAGGCTGGATCTGAGCGTGCCGCAGATCGCCGTGCGCCAGACTGCGCGCGGCAGCGTGAGTCCGCACCGCTGGGACGATGGCATCACGGCGGCGATGCTCGACTACAACCTTGTTACGACCAGGGGGCGGAACGACCGGGCGAGTTCGGACAGCAGCTACTTGAATCTGCGCTCAGGCCTCAACCTCGGGGCCTGGCGGTTCCGCAACGTGTCGACGGCTACGCGCGACAGACGCGGTACACGCTGGCAATCCGTGCAGTCCTACGCCGAGCGGGATATCCGCGCGATCCGGGGGCGCCTGACCGTCGGTGATTCCTATACGCCCGGCAGCGTGTTCGAAAGCATCCAGTTCCGCGGCGCGCAGCTCAGCTCGGACGACAGCATGCTGCCGGACAGCCTGCAGGGCTTCGCTCCGGTGGTGCGCGGCGTAGCGCAGACCCATGCGCGCGTGGAGATCCGCCACAACGGTTACCTGATCTATCAGGCGGTGGTGGCGCCGGGTGCGTTTGAAATCCGCGATCTGTATCCGGCCACCGCCAGTGGCGACCTCAAGGTGACCGTCATTGAGGCGGATGGCCGGAAAACGCGCTACCGCCAAGCTTATTCCGCCGTGCCTGACATGCTGCGCCAGGGCGGCTGGCGCTACCAGTTCACCGTGGGCCGCTATCGCAGCGGACTGCGCCGAGCCACGCCCGGCTTCGTGCAAGGCACGTTCACCATTGGCCTGGCGCACGACATCACGCCGTACGCCGGCGTGATGTACGCCGGTATGTACCGTGCCGCCAACGTCGGTGTTGGCAAGAACCTCGGCGACTTCGGCGGCGTCTCGTTCGACATCACTCGGGCACGTACGCGTTTCGGCAGCGGCAGGATCGCCAGCGGCTGGAGCTATCGCTTCCTGTATGCCAAGTCGCTCGCCCGGACCGGTACGGACCTGCGGCTGGTCGGCTATCGCTACTCCACCGACGGCTACCGCGACTTCTCCGAAGCGGTGTCCGGCTTGAAGAGCGTGCGGCGCAGCGCGGTCCACCGCAAAGGCCGCTTCGAGGGCACGATCACGCAGCGCCTGGGCGATCGCGCATCGATCCATGCCACCTTGAGCCAGCAGTCCTACTGGAGGCGGACCCGGCGCGACCGCGCGCTCCAGATAGGTTTCAACACCAGCTGGAAAGAACTCAATCTTGGCGTGTACTTCGCCAGGACCGAGTCGCTGGCCAGATCCACGCAGGTGTCGCTCAATCTATCGATCCCGCTGGACTTCCTGGACCGGACATCCAGCAACATGCCGCTGGCCAGCTATACGGGGCAGCGCGACAGCCGCGGCGGCTTCGGCCAGCAAGCCGGCCTGACCGGCACCTTGCTGGCGCGGCGCAATCTCAGCTACAGCGTGTACGGCGGCACGGACTCGAACAAGGCCGGCACCTTCAGCGCCACCGCCAGTTACCGCGGTGGCATGGGCCATCTGGCGCTGGGCCTGAGCAAGGGTGCTGCGTATCGCCGGGCGTCGATCGGCGTATCCGGCGGGGTGATCATGCATGGCGGGGGCGTCACGCTGAGCCAGCCGCTGCAGGACACCATCGCGCTGGTGGAAGTCCCGCGCGCCCAGGGTGTGCAGATCGAGAATCAGCTCAATGTCGCGACCGATCGTCGCGGTTACGCGGTGGTGCCGCACATGACCGCCTACCGCGCCAACCGCATCGCGCTGGACACCAGCTCGCTGGGCGACGACACGGAAATCAAGGATGGTGTGCAGGAGCTGGTGCCCACGCGCGGCGCCGTGACGCACGCCCGCTTCGACACGCGACGGGGCCAGCGCATGCTGGTCACCGTCACCCGTGCGAACGGCTGGCTGCTGCCCATTGCCGCAAGCGTGCGGGACCGGCAAGGCGGTGAAGTCGCCGTGGCCGGCACCGACGGCCAGGTGTTCCTCAGCGGTGTGCAGGAAGGCGCCAACGAGTTCAAGGCGATCTGGGGCGCGGGACCGGACCAGGAGTGCGGGTTCATCGTGACCGGCATCAAGGTCCGCGCACAGATGGGTTACACGAATCAGAAGGTGATATGCGAGGTGAAAAAGTGATGCACACAATGAAGCAAGCGAGACACAAGCTGGCGAAATCCGCCGCGGCCTATGCGTTAGCCGTAACGCCCGGCCTGTATGCCGCCGGGGTCTCCGCGGCCGATTCCACCATCACCGTGAAGGGTGAGGTCTACATGGAGCCATGCACCGTGGCGAGCAGTTCGGCCAATCTGGTCCTGGACTTCGGGAAAATCTCCGCAAAAGGCTTGCAGACGGCAAAAAGCGCGTCGGGCTGGTTGACGCAAGAGCAGACTATCGCGCTGACCGATTGTCCGGCAGGCACGAAAACCGTCAAGGCAAGATTCGATGGCGCCGCCGATCCAGACAATGCCAGCATCTTCAAGAGCAGCGGTACCGCAACCAATGTTGGCATCTGGCTGGCCATTTCCGGCGACTCGACCGTCATTGCACCCGGCAGCACTCGAACGGCCACGGTGGCGAACGGTGCGGCAAGTTTCAAGGTGGGCGGTAAGTTGTATTCGGAAAAGGGCAGTGCGTCGGGGGGCACCGTCAGTTCCACCGTTTCCGTGACATTGAGCTACGAATAGACACACATTCATGGAGCCGGCGTATGGAAACGGCATAAAAAAGCCGCGCATTCGCGCGGCTTTTTTTGAGGCAGTGGAACCTCTTCAGAAACGTCCGTAAACGTCTTCCAGGCGCACGATATCGTCCTCGCCCAGATAACTGCCCGACTGCACTTCGATGATCTCCAGCGCCACCTTCCCCGGATTGCGCAGGCGGTGCACGCTGCCCAGCGGGATATAGGTGCTCTGGTTTTCGCCGAGCAGGAACACCTTGTCGTCGCAGGTCACTTCAGCTGTGCCGGACACCACGATCCAGTGCTCCGCGCGGTGATGGTGCTTCTGCAGGCTGAGCGCCGCGCCGGGCTTCACCACGATGCGCTTGACCTGGAAGCGGTCGCCGGCTTCCAGCGAGTCGTAGTTGCCCCACGGACGATGCACCACGCGATGCAGCGAGTGTTCGCTGCGGCCGGCGCCCTTCAGATGATCGACCACCTTCTTTACATCCTGCGCCGCATCGCGATGCGCGACCAGGGTGGCATCGGGCGTGGTGACCACGATGAGGTCGTCGACGCCGACGGTGGCGACCAGATGGCGGTCATGCGAACGCAGCAGCGAATTGCGCGTGCCGATGGCCAGCGTGTCGCCTTCCAGCAGGTTGCCGTCGCCGTCCTTGGCGCCCGCCAGCCACAGGGCCGACCAGGAGCCGATATCGCTCCATTCGCAGCTCACCGGCACCACGGCGGCGTTCTGGCTCTTCTCCATCACGGCGTAGTCGATGGAGTCGTCCGGGACCTTGGCGAAGTCGTCCTTGTCCACGCGGACGAAGTCGAGATCCGCCTTGGCGGACTCGAAGGCCTTGCGCGTGGCGTCGAGAATGGCCGGCGCATGCAGGCCGAGTTCTTCCAGATAGCGCGCGGCCTTGAACAGGAACATGCCGGAGTTCCAGTCGTAGCCGCCCTCGGCGAGATAGCTTTCCGCGGTGGCGCGGTCTGGCTTCTCGACGAAGCGCTCGACGCGGAAAGTACCGGCGCCGATCGTCTCGGCGCGGCGGATATAGCCGAAGCCAGTCTCGGGCCGGTCCGGGCGGATGCCGAACGTCACCAGCCAGCCCTCGCGGGCGGCCGGCAGGGCGGCCTGCACGGCCTCGACGAAGCTGGCGGTATCGCCGACCAGGTGGTCGGCCGGCAGCACCAGCAGCAGGGCTTCCGGATCGGCCTGCAGCGCCTGCATGGCGCCCAGCGCGATGGCCGGGGCGGTATTACGCGGCGCCGGCTCCAGGATGATGGTGGCGCCCGCCACTTCCATGTCCAGCAGCTGGTCGGCGGCGAGGAAGCGGTGGTCGTCGCTGGCCACCACGATCGGCGGGGTGGAGCCGGGCAGCGCGATGGCGCGCGCCACGGTCTGCTGGAACAGGGTGCCCTCGCCGGTGAGCGAGAGGAACTGCTTGGGCAGGTTCTTGCGCGAGATCGGCCACAGGCGCGTGCCGCTGCCGCCGCTGAGAATAAGAGGGATCAACATCGCGTCAGGATCCTGGCTTAAGGGTTTTCAGTACGTCGTCCAGGCCATGCTGCCACGGCGGCAGGGTGGTGCGGAATGTGGCCTGGAATTCGCGGTTGTCCAGCAGCGAATAGGACGGCCGGCGGGCCGGGGTCGGAAATTCGCTGCTGCCGATGGCCGTGACGCGGGGCGCCCGCTCGAGCAGCCCCAGCGCATGGGCGCGCTCGACGATGGCGCAGGCGAAGCCATGCCAGCTGGTGCTGCCGCTGGCGACCAGGTGGTGCACGCCTTCCAGCGCCGGGCGCTCCTGCGGGGCGGCGGCCAGCCAGCGCTCCAGCGCGGCCAGCGTGGCCGTGGCGATCGTGCCCGTGGTGGTCGGCGCGCCCTGCTGGTCGGCCACCACGCGCAGTTCGTCGCGCTCGCCGGCCAGGCGCAGCATGGTGCGCAGGAAGTTCTTGCCGTGCGCGGCGTACACCCAGGCCGTGCGGAAAATCAGCAGATGGCCGCCCGCGGCCAGCACCGCCTGTTCGCCGGCCAGCTTGCTGCGGCCGTAGGCGCTCAGCGGCGCGGGCGTGGCGTCGACGGGGTAGGGCGTGGGGCTTTCGCCGTCGAATACGTAGTCGGTGGAGTAGTGGATCAGCAGGGCGCCATGCGCGGCGGCCCACTGCGCCATGGCGCCCGGCGCCTGCGCATTGATGCGATGGGCGAGCGCTTCTTCCTGTTCGGCGCGGTCGACCGCGGTGTAGGCGGCGGCGTTGATGATCACGTCGGGTTGGGCGTCGTCGAGCACCGCCTTGACGCTGGCGGGATCCGCCAGATCGGCGGCGATGGTCGCCACGCCCGCCACGGGCGTGCCGTCGCGCGTGGTGGCCGTCAGCTTGCCCAGCGCAGCCAGCGCGCCGTTCTCCAGGAACGTCTGACCCAGCTGGCCGGCGCCGCCGAACAGGACGATCTTCAACGCACGAACTCCGGCAGCCGCTCGAGCGGAATGTCCTTCAGGAAGGGCGTCTTCTCGTCCTTCTCCGACAGCAGCGGCGATTCGATCGGCCAGTCGATGCCGATATCGGCATCGTTCCAGCGCACGCCGGCATCGGCTGGACCGTCGTACAGCGATGTGCACTGATAGCTGAAGGTGGCGAATTCCGACACCACGCAGAAACCGTGCGCGAAGCCTTCCGGGATCCAGAAGTGCCGCTTGTTCTCCGCGCTCAGCATCACCGCGGCCCACTTGCCGAAATGCGGCGAGCCGCGGCGGATATCGACGGCGACGTCATACACCTCGCCTTCCAGTACGCTGACCAGCTTGCCCTGCGGATTCGGCAGTTGGTAATGCAGGCCGCGCAGCACGCCGCGCGCGGAGCGCGACACGTTGGTCTGCACGAATTCGCCGGTGATGCCCGCCTCGTGGAAGCGGGCCTTGTTGTAGCTCTCGTAGAAGAAGCCGCGGGCATCGCCGAAGACGCGCGGTTCCAGCACGAGCGCGCCAGGCAGCGAGGTTTCCACCACTTTCATCGTACGGGTCCTTGTTCAACCATGCGCTGCAGATACTGCCCGTAGCCGGTCTTGGCCAGCGGCGCGGCTAGGCGCAGCACCTGTTCGGCGTCGATCCAGCCGTTGATGAAGGCGATTTCCTCGGGGCAGCACACCTTCAGGCCCTGCCGGTTCTCGATCGTCTGGATGTAGTTGCCGGCTTCGGCCAGCGAATCGTGCGTGCCGGTGTCGAGCCAGGCGAAGCCGCGGCCGAGCTGTTCCAGGTGCAGCGAGTTGTCGTCGAGGTAATAGCGATTGAGGTCGGTGATTTCCAGCTCGCCGCGCGGCGAGGGCTTCAGGTCGGCGGCGAAATCGCAGGCGCGGTTGTCGTAGAAATACAGGCCGGTGACGGCGTAGTTCGACTTCGGCTTCGTCGGCTTTTCTTCCAGCCCGATCACGCGGCCGCTCTTGTCGAATTCCGCGACGCCGTAGCGCTCCGGATCGCGCACCCAGTAGCCGAACACCGTCGCGCCGCGGTCGCGCTGCGAGGCGCGGCGCAGGCGTTCGGTCAGGCCGTGGCCGTAGAAGATGTTGTCGCCCAGCACCAGGCAGCTCGGCTCGTTGCCGACGAAATCGCGGCCGATGATGTAGGCCTGCGCCAGTCCGTCCGGCGACGGCTGCGCGGCGTACTCGATGCTGATGCCCCACTGCGAACCGTCGCCGAGCAGGGTGCGGAACAGATGCTGCTCGTGCGGTGTGTTGATCATCAGGATCTGCCGCACGCCCGCCAGCATCAGCGTGGCCAGCGGGTAGTAGACCATCGGCTTGTCGTACACCGGCAGCAGCTGCTTGCTCACTGCCTGCGTGATCGGATACAGCCGCGTGCCGGAACCGCCGGCGAGGATGATGCCTTTCTGCGTAGTCATGTGCCCAGACGCTCCATTCGGTAGCTGCCGTCGAGTACTCGTTGCACCCACGGCTGATTGTCCAGGTACCAGCGCACCGTTGCCGCGATGCCGCTCTCGAAAGTCTCCTGCGGGCGCCAGTCGAGTTCGCGCTGCAGCTTGGAAGAGTCGATCGCGTAGCGGCGATCGTGGCCGGGGCGATCCTTCACGAACGTGATGAGGGATTCACGCGGCTTGCCGTCCGGCAGCGCGCCATGCTGGTCGAGCAGGCCGCAGATGGTGCGCACCACGGTGATGTTCTCGCGCTCGGCATTGCCGCCGACGTTATACGTTTCGCCCACGCGGCCGCGCGCCAGCACGGCGCGGATCGCGCGGCAGTGGTCGCCGACGTGCAGCCAGTCGCGGATATTGCGGCCGTCGCCGTAGACCGGCAGCGACTCGCCGGCCAGCGCCTTCTGCACGATCAGCGGGATCAGCTTCTCGGGGAACTGGAACGGGCCGTAGTTGTTCGAGCAGTTGGTGGTGAGCGTGGGCAGTCCATAGGTGTGATGGAACGCGCGCACCAGATGATCGGAAGCGGCCTTCGACGCGGAGTAGGGCGAGTTCGGCGCGTACGGCGTCGATTCGGTGAAGCTGCCTTCCGCGCCCAGCGAACCGTAGACCTCGTCGGTCGACACATGCAGGAAGCGGAACGCGTCGCGCGCCGCGCCTTCGAGCGACAACCAATAATTGCGCGCGCTTTCGAGCAGGCCCAGCGTGCCCACCACATTGGTTTCGACGAAGGCCGCGGGGCCGTCGATGGAGCGGTCCACATGCGACTCGGCGGCGAAATTGACCACCGCGGCGGGACGATGCCTGGCCAGCAGGCCGGCGATCAGTTCGCGATCGCCGATATCGCCCTGCACGAACACATGCTTCGGATCCGACTTGAGCGAGGCCAGCGTGTCGAGGTTGCCCGCGTAGGTGAGCTTGTCGAGATTGATGACGGTAAAGCCGTCGGCGATGGCTTGAAGTACGAAATTGGCACCGATGAAACCGGCGCCGCCGGTGACCAGGATCGTGACGGGCATTTCCGAATGGCTGCTCATTTAATCCGTCCAATTGGGGGTGATTGGCTAGCGTATGGCGCCGGCGAACCCCGCATTGTACCCGACGCTAAAGTCGTTACTTCAACGGCTAATGAACCTCGGTCAAAGCCTTATATATAGCGGCCCTGGGGCTGCGCCGGGGCCTTGCGCTATCATGGTTCATTAACTACTCGATCTCAGAACGGAGCAGTCCCGTGGGCAAGAGCGATACCGCAGCGCGCGAAGCAGGTCTGGGCACGCTGGCCATTCATGCCGGCCAGTCTCCCGATCCGTCGACCGGGGCAATCATGCCGCCGATCTATGCAACCTCGACTTACGTGCAGGAAAGCCCTGGGCAGCACAAAGGCTACGAGTATTCGCGCACGCAGAACCCGACGCGCATGGCGTATGAGCGCTGCATCGCCGGTCTCGAAGCGGGCGTCGCCGGTTTCGCCTTCGCTTCCGGCCTCGCTGCCGCAGCCACCGTGCTGGATCTGCTCGACGCGGGCAGCCACGTGATCGCCATGGACGATCTCTACGGTGGTACCTATCGCCTGTTCGAGCGCGTGCGCCGCCGCTCGGCCGGCCTGGATTTCACCTTTCTCGATCTGAACGACGAAGCCGCACTGGCGCAGGCCGTGCGCGCCGAGACGCGCATGATCTGGATCGAGACGCCGACCAATCCGCTGCTCAAGCTGGTGGATATCGCCAAGGTCGTCGCGTTCGCGCGCAAGCACAAGCTGCTGGTGGTGGTGGACAACACCTTCTGCTCGCCGATGCTGCAGCGTCCGCTGACCATGGGCGCGGACCTGGTGCTGCATTCGGCCACCAAGTACCTCAACGGCCACTCGGACATGGTCGGCGGCGTGGTCGTCGCCCGCACCGAAGAACTCGCGCAGAAGATGGCCTTCGTGCAGAACTCGGTCGGCGCGGTGCAGGGTCCGTTCGACAGCTTCCTGGCGCTGCGCGGCCTGAAGACGCTGCATCTGCGCATGCGCGCGCACAACGCCAACGCGATGGCGCTGGCACAGTGGCTGCAGGATCGCCCGGAAGTGGAGAAGGTGATTTATCCGGGCCTGCCCAGCCATCCGCAGCACGAGCTGGCCAAGCAGCAGATGCAGGGCTTCGGCGGCATGATCAGTTTCTATATCAAGGGCGGCCTGGATGCCGCGCGCCGCTTCTGCGAGCGCACGCAGTACTTCGCGCTGGCCGAATCGCTGGGCGGCGTGGAGAGCCTGGTCAACCACCCGGCCATCATGACCCACGCCTCGGTGCCGGCCGAACTGCGCGCGCGCCTGGGCATCACCGACAACCTGGTGCGCCTGAGCGTGGGCGTGGAAGACCTGGAAGACCTGCAGGCCGACCTGGCCCAGGCCCTGGCCCATGACTGAAGCGGGCGTGCCGCTGCGGCGCCTGCTGGTCACCGGCGCCGGCGGCTTCGTCGGCGAGCATGTGCGCGCAGCGGTCGAAGCCGGCGAGTTCGGGCCGTATGCCTGGCATCCGGCGCCGGAGGGTTTCGATATCCGCCGGCGCGACGAGGTCGAGGCTCTGGTCGCGCAGATCCGGCCGGAGGCGGTGCTGCACCTGGCCGCGCAAAGCTTCGTGCCGCAGTCGTTCAAGGACCCGGCGGGGACCTTCGAGGTCAACGTGCAGGGCACGCTGCACCTGCTGCAGGCCCTGACCCAGGCGGAGTTCCGCGGGCGCTTTCTGTACGTGAGTTCCGGCGACGTCTACGGCCTGGTGCCGGACGAGCTGCTGCCGGTGAACGAGCAGCGCTGGCCCGAGCCGCGCAATCCGTATGCCTCCAGCAAGATCGCCGCCGAGACCCTGGTCCTGCAATGGCAGCGCTCGCAGGGGCTGGATGCGATGGTGGTGCGGCCGTTCAACCATATCGGGCCGGGGCAGCGGAAGGACTTCGCGATTCCGTCCTTCGCGCACCAGATCGTCGCGATGGCCGCCGGCCGGCAGGCGCCGGTGCTGGAAGCCGGCGATATCGACACCACCCGCGATTTCCTTGACGTGCGCGACGTGGTGCGCGGCTATGCCGCCCTGTTCGCGCAGGGCCGCGCCGGCACCGCCTATGTGCTGGGCAGTGGCGTGGAGCGCCGCATCCGCGACATGATCGGCTTCATGTGCGCTGCCTGCGGCGTCGCGCCGGAAATCCGCCAGGACCCGGCCCGGCTGCGTCCCAGCGAGCAGCGGCGCATGGTGGCCGATGCGGGCCTGCTGCGCGCACACACCGGCTGGTCGCCGCGCTACACGATCGAACAAACCTTACATGACGTCATCGAAGACGCGAGAGGCATGGCATGACTAAGAACAAATCCGCGCTGATCACCGGCATCACCGGTCAGGATGGCGCCTATCTCGCGCAGCTTCTGTTGGGCAAGGGTTACCAGGTGCACGGCTTCCTGCCGCGCCGCAGTACCGACACCTCCTGGCGCCTGCGCGAGCTGGGCATCCAGGACGATGTCCATATGATCGAGGGCGACCTCGGCGATTTGTCTTCGCTGATCCGCGCCGTCGAAGGCTCGCGCGCGGACGAGGTCTACAACCTCGGCGCGCAGAGCTTCGTCGGTACTTCCTGGCAGCAGCCGCTGCTGACGGCGGACGTCGACGGCGTCGGCGCCATCCGCGTGCTGGAAGCGGTGCGCGTGGTCAATCGCGAGGCGCGCTTCTACCAGGCCTCGACCAGCGAGATGTTCGGCCTGATCCAGGCTGAACGCCAGGACGAGAGCACGCCGTTCTATCCGCGCAGCCCCTACGGCGTGGCGAAGCTGATGGGCCACTGGGCCACCGTCAACTATCGCGAGAGCTACGGCATGCACGCGTCCAGCGGCATCCTGTTCAATCACGAGTCGCCGCTGCGCGGCATCGAGTTCGTCACGCGCAAGGTGGCGCACGCGGTGGCCTCGATCAAGCTGGGCCTGCAGAAGGAACTGCGCCTGGGCAATATCGACGCCAAGCGCGACTGGGGTTTCGCCGGCGATTACGTGGAAGCGATGTGGCTGATGCTGCAGCAGCCGACGGCCGACGATTACGTGGTCGCCACCGGCAAGACCGTCAGCGTGCGCGACATGTGCGAGCTGGCCTTCGCCCACGTCGGCCTCAAGTACCAGGACTACGTGGTGCAGGACGAGAAGTTCATGCGCCCCGCCGAGGTGGACGTGCTGCTGGGCAATCCGGCCAAGGCCAAGGCCAAGCTGGGCTGGGCGCCGCATACCTCGTTCGAGCAGCTGATCGCGATGATGGTGGACGCCGATCTGCGCCGCCTCACTTCGCGCTGAGCGGTTGCGGAAGAAAAGAAAGGGCTCCGTCTGGAGCCCTTTTTGTTTGGTGCTTATGACGTCCGATCAGACCGCGGCGATTTCCGCCAGCCGGCGCCGATAGCTCATGCCCACCCGGCGATAGCCGACCTTTTCGCGCACCATCAGGCTGGCCTTGCGGCCCAGCTCGCGGCCCAGCTCGTGGTCGTCCACCAGCTGGCGCATATAGCCGGCGGCCTGCGCGACATCGGCATCCGCCCACACCTGGCCTTCGTGCTTGGGGTAGTCGCCTTCCTTCACCGGGATCAGCGTGTAGTCCACCAGCATGGCCGACTCGGCATCCATGAAGTCCATGTTGCCGGAGTAGGCCGTGGCGATCAGCGGCTTGCCCAGGTACATGGCCTCGGCCAGTCCGCGGCCGAAGCCTTCGGAACGGTGCAACGAGACGAAGCAGTCGCAGCAGCGGATCAGGTTCTTCACTTCGTTGTCGGTGACGGTGCGGTCGATCAGCACCACGCGGTCGCGCAGCGGCTTGATCTCTTCCTTCAGCCGGGCGAGGCCCGCCGGATTGACCTCGCTGCCGTTGAGCTTGATCACCAGGCAGCAGTCCGCGTGCGGGCGCGTGGCGACCAGATCGAGGAAGGCGCGCACCACCGCCTCCGGATTCTTGCGCGTGGCGTAGGAGCGGAAATCGAAGAAGAACACGAAGGCATAGGCGCTTTCTGGAATGCCGAAATAACGGCGGCCCAGGAAGCTGCTCAGATCCACTTCGCAACTCACGGGCAGGTGCCGCAGCGGCTTGCTGAGCCGGCCTTCGAGCGAGTCGGCGATGAACTTCGACGGCGCCCACACTTCGTCGAAGCGTTCCAGTTCGGCGATCCATTCGTCCGGGAAGTTCGACAGCTCCCAGTTCGGATAGATGATGTTGTACGCCGACTCGAACGCGCGCATGTCCAGCGTGGCGAGCGACTGTTCGACTTCGTTGGCGTTGAGGTGGAACACGTTCACCTGGCCGAGCTGGTCGGTGAGGGCCGGGCCGAATTCGACCGCCGCGGCCGGGTCCGGCACGTTCATCCGGTACACGTCCAGCAGGCCCGGACGCACCGCCACCGAGCGCAGCGCGCGATACGAGCAGCGCAGGCTTTCGCCGCAGCCGATGGGGGCGTAGGGATGGCCGACGAGGATGAGAGGTTGGGTCATGGCGCTCATCCCAGCGAATACTTGTTGTAGCGGGCCAGCTTGTCGGCGTCCAGCGCATTGGCATGCGCCTGCAGATAGCTGTGGCCGAAGCGGCGGTCCGGTTCGAGATAAGCGCCTTCGGCCCATTCGTTCCAGGCATTGATGAAGACGATGCGCTCGTCGCCGCTGAACTGCTGCTTGGTGCGCTCCACCGTGGTTTCCAGCCAGGCCTGGAAGGTGCCCGGCGTGGCCGCGTCGAAGCAGAAGCTGTTGTGCTGGCGGCGCGCGGTGTTGTCCCAGCCCGGCATCACGCCCATGAAGCGCTTGTACGGCGGCAGTTCGCGCGTGGCGTAGGTGACGGCGATATCGCGATAGTCGGCCACCGCGCCCTGGAAGTCCGGATTGAGCTGCTCGCCCGGCAGCGCGATCGGCTCGGCCATGCCCTGCGGCGGGAACTCCACCGAGGCATCGCAGCCGAACTGCTCCGGCGTGGCGCCGGAAGTGGCCAGTTCGAACGATTCGACCTGGGCGATATAGATCTCGCCGATGCCTTCCTTGCGGCAGGTCTCGCGCCACAGCGACGCGGTGCGCTTGAAGTCGGGGAACAGGGTGGTGCGATAGACCAGGATCAGCGGCTTGCCGTGGATGCGGATGTAATTGGGCTGGCGGAAATAACGCATCAGGTCGTGGATGACCGCCAGGTCGTCCTCGTCCGAATGCTTCTGCGCCATCAGCAGCTCGTGTTCCTGGCCGTCCCAGCGCCGCGTCCAGTTCTCGTTCGCCCAGCACAGGCAGAACGGGAAGTCCGGCTTGGCATTGGCGAGCATCTGCTCGATCGGACGCTCCAGCAGGCGATGGCCGGCGAACCAGTAGTAGTAGAAACAGAAGCCGCTGATGCCGTAGCGGCGCGCCAGTTCCGCCTGCTTCTCCAGCACTTCCGGCAGGCGCAGGTCGTAGTAGCCCAGGTCTGCCGGCAGGCGCGGCTGGTAATGGCCCACGTAGTTCGGCTGCGCCTTGCTGACATTGGTCCACTCGGTGAAGCCGCGGCCCCACCACAGGTCGTTCTCCGGAATCGGATGGAACTGCGGCAGGTAGAAGGCGATGGTGCGCACGGTGTCCAGCGCATCGAGCTGCTCGCGCCAGCGCGAGGTGAAGGTATCCAGGTTCTGCGCGATGCAGTTGAGCTTGTATTCGCTGGGCAGCGCGTCCGAGGTCACGCTCAGGTGATGCAGCACCGTGGCTTCGCCGCAGTAGACGATGCGCTTGCCTTCGGCGCGCAGGCGCATGCACAGGTCCGAGTCCTCGCAGTAGGCCGGCGCGTAGCGCTCGTCGAAGCCGCCCAGGCGCTGGAAATCGGCCTGGCGTACCAGCAGGCAGGCGCCGCTGCAGTAGTCCACGTCGCGGGTGTAGCGGTAGCGCGCCAGGTCGGGCTGGTCGTTGAGGCCGACCAGTTCGGCCGTGCCGTCGCGATGCCAGCGCGTGCCGGCTTCCTGCAGCCAGCCGCTGGGGTACACGATGCGCGGGCCGGCCGCACCGACGCTCGCATCGCTTTGCAGGCTGTCGACCAGGGCCTTGAGCCAGCCCGGCGTCACCTGCACGTCGTTGTTGAGGAACAGCAGGTATTTGCCGTGGGCTTCCCGCGCCGCGGTATTGCAGTTGCGCAGGAAGCCGAGGTTCGCCGGCTGGTTGAACACGCGCAGGTTGGCGATGCCCGCCAGCACCTTGGCGGTGTCGTCCGTCGACGCATCGTTGGCGACCAGCACTTCGAAGTCCGGATCGCCCGGCCGCTGCGCGGCGGCGATCGAGGCGAGGCATTCCAGGGTGGTGGTCAGATGGTTATAGGCCGGCACCAGGATGGTCACGGTCGGCTGCGCCGCCGGGATGGGCAGCTTGATCTTCGCCGCCGCCGCATCGCTGGACAGGCGCGCGAAGTCCAGCACCGGGAACGAGCCCGGCTGGCGCGTCGCGCGCAAGGCCTGGCTGCGCTCGGCGATGCGCTGCTTGACCGGGCCGTAGTCCGCCCATTCGCGCACGCCATCGGCCTGCCACAGCGTGCCGGAACTCTGTATCGGGCTGGGCGCCTGGTATGCCGGCGTGGCGACGGGGCTGAACGCCGGGCTCGGCGCATGCGTGCCCTGGTAGGCGCGCCAGCGGCGATACGCGGCGGTGTGGCTGAGCAGCGGGCCGAAAGTGCGGAACAGCGCGTTCTTGATCGCCAGCTTGCTGCGCATGCTCAGCGGGAAGCGGCGGTAGACGGTCTTGACGACGGCGACGGCGCGCTGGCGCGACTGGGCTTTCAAGGATGTCATTTTGGTCCTGCCGCTGCGCAACGGAGCGGTCAATTTCCAGCTGTGGGACTGGCGGATCAGCGCCAGTTCGTCCGTGAGTCCCTGGCGCTCCTGCGTCGCCTGCAGCAGTTTGGCGCGAACGCGATCGTGCTCGCTGCGGAAGCGGCCGAGTTCCGCGCGCAGGCGTTCGTGCTCGGCGTGCTCTTCGCTCTTCGCCTCGTGCCTGGCCGCGCGCTTGAGGGCCTCGATATCGAACAGCGGCTGCTGCGGCGCGTCGTTCAACGGCGCGGGTTCCTGCGCACGTTCCGGCGCAGGCGCATCCAGCCGTTCGATCAGTTCGCTGATCGCGGTGCGCAGCTCGGCCGATTCGGCCTGGCTGACCTGGGCGCTCGAGTAGCCGGAGAGCAGGCCGCCGACATCGGGCGCCAGCGACATCACGTGCGCCTGGTAGTCGGCCAGCTCCAGCACGCCGGTGTGCTGGCCTTGCACTTCGGCGATCAGCGTGGCTTCCAGGTCCAGGTAGGTCTGCACATGGGTGGAGGTCAGCACCAGCCCGTGCTTGCGGAACGTCTCGCGGATCAGGATGGCGGTGTGCAGCATCTGCCGTTCGGCCGGCGCGGCGACGCCGAGCAGGGTGCCGAAGGTGAGCTTGAGCGCGCGGAAGGCCAGATAGCCGACGGTCAGCGGCGCATGGAAATGCCATTCCAGATCGAAGAAGCGCGCCTGGCCGTTGGGCTCGACGATAAGGTTGTCCGGCATCGCATCGAACAGCTCCGCCGGCACCGGCATGTCGATCGCCAGCCGCTCGGCCTGGGGCGAACCGGGCATGGCCTTGGCCAGCGCCTGCAGCCACACGCCGAACCACTCCGACACGTCCTGCAGCGTCCAGCCCGGCAGCACCACGATCTGCTCGAAGCGTTCGCTCCAGTGCATGCCCTTGAGGTAGGTCTCCTCGGTGGCGTGGTTGACCAGCAGCCGCGATTCGAGGATCGCTTCGGGAATCAGCCGCTCGCGCGATACCCGCACGCCTTCCTGGGTGCGCTTGAAGCGGCACAGTTTCTTGTAGGCGGGGTGGCGCTGGGTGGAATACAGCTCGGCCAGGACGCCCGGCGCGAGCTGCTCGAAGGTAGCCGAGGCGTGGCTCTTGCCGGCGACGACCAGGAACGAATTGGCCATATCGTCGAGCAGGCCGTTGCGGCCCAGCACGGCGAACGCGCGGCTCATGGAGAACAGCGGCGAATAGCGGATCTGCCGGTCCTTGCGCGAAGCCTGGCCGGCCAGCGACGCGGCGTCGAAACTGTCGCCCTCGCGCAGCGCCGCCGGCAGGATCACATTGCCCGGCAGCTTGTAGTCCGGGAACGGCATGGCCACTTCGCTGCGCGCATAGCCGGCCGCGGCGATGCGCTGCTGCAGCTCCTGCTTGCCGAAGGTGACCACGCCGTCCTTGCGGTAGCCGTCTTCGATGCTGGCCATGGCGCGGCCGAGATGGTCTTCGGGAATGCCGGCGAAATATTTCAGGCCGAGCTGGTTCTCGATCGCCACGATCAGCACGCCGTCGTCGCTGAGCAGCTTGTGCGCGAGCCGCAGCGTTTCGGCGATCGGATCCTCGCCCGCGGTGTACTTGCGCGCGTACTCGAGCACGCCGATCAGGGTCACGACGTCGAACTTCGCGTCCACGCTGAGCGCGTCGAAGCGGTCGTTGATCACCGTCACGCCGGGCAGGTCGCGGCAGCGCGAGGCGGCGATGGAGGCGCGCCGCGCGCTGCCTTCCAGCGCCAGCACCTGCGCGCCGCATTCGCCCATATAGCGGGTGATCGCGCCGCAGCCGGCGCCGATTTCCAGCACGCGCGCGCCGTCGAACAGCTTGCCGATCGGGCGCAGCAGGTTCGCGCGGTCGGCGCTGAGGTGGTAGACCGACGGCCAGTCGACCTGATGCCGCTCCAGCTCGGTGGAGAACAGCGATACGTCGCTGCTGGAAGCGATGGCATGGCGGATGCGCTGTTCGACTTCGTCGCCATCCGAATAGGCGAACGGCTGGGCAGGGCGCGTCGCATGCGACCACACGCGATGCGTCGGGTCGAGGACATAGCCGGCCTTATGCAGCGCCTCGGCAAGCGTGGCGGCGGCGAGGGTCATCAAGAGCTCTCCTTGGCATCCATCTGCACGTCGAGCATGGCCACGCCGAAGAAGCCCTTGCCGTTGACGTTCAGATGGATGGAATCGTAGCGGCGGTCGTGCGGCACGACTTCGACGCCGTTGTGGCTGGCAACCCCCACCGACAGAAAATAATCGCCCGGTCCAAGGCGACAATCGAATTCGAACGTGATGTTGGCGATGCTGCCGCGTCCGCCCAGATGGTCGACGCGGTATTCGATCAGTTCCGAGTTGGTGCCGAACACGGTGACGCCGTCCTTGGTCTTGACGGTCAGGCCGAAGATCGGCCGCGCAATCGCATCGGCGAAACGCACGCGCAGCATCAGCTTGAGGCGGTCCCCGGGTTCCACCGTCGACGGATCCCAGGTGTGCGAGGACACCATGCGGAAGTCCTCGATGCACACCGTGCCGTCGCCCCAGCGGTATTCGTAGGGGTTGTAGTTCGGGCGCGTCTCGAAGCCGCCGCTGACCAGTACGCCGTCGCTGTCGGCCGAGGCATCGGCGTCCGGCTCGGTGCCCGCCGTATCGCTGGCGATCACGGCGCGCCTGGCCTTGCCGAACAGCAGGTCCAGATAGGTGTGGACCACGTCCTTCGGCTGGCCTTCCTGGTGCATCAGGCCTTCGTGCAGCAGGATGGCGCGGTCGCAGTGGCTGACGATCTGCTCGGTGGAATGCGAGACGAACAGGATCGAGGTGCCGGCCTCTTTCAGCGAATCCAGCCGCGCGAAACATTTGGACTGGAACTTCGCATCGCCGACCGACAGCGCTTCGTCGACGATCAGCACGTCCGGATCGACCTGCGCCTGCACCGCGAACGCCAGGCGCACCACCATGCCGCTGGAATAGGTCTTGACCGGGCGGTTGACGAAGTCGCCGATATCGGCGAACGCGAGGATCGCATCCATGCGCTGGTCCAGTTCCGCCGCCGACAGGCCGAGTACCGCCGCATTGAGGCGGATGTTCTCGATGCCGGTGAAATCCGGATTGAAGCCCGAACCCAGTTCGAGCAGCGCGGCGACGCGGCCGTGGACTTCGATATCGCCCGAGGTGGGCGCCAGCGTGCCGGCGATCATCTGCAGCAGGGTGGACTTGCCGGAGCCGTTCTTGCCGACTACGCCGATGGTCTCGCCGCGGCGCACCTGGAAGTCGATGCCGCGCAGCGCCCAGAATTCCTTGTAGTGGCGGCGCTCGCGCAGCTGCCCGGCGAGGCGCTGCGCGCCGACGCTGCCGATCACCCGCGCCGCGCGCGGATAGAACGACTGCACCAGCCGATGCATCGGGCTTTCATAGATGTTGTAGCACTTGCTTACGCCGCTGACGCGGATCGCCAGATCAGAGGACATCGGCGAAACCCCGGCGCGTGTGCTGGAACCACCAGAAGCCGAACATGGCGATCAGCGCGCCGCCCAGCGTGAACAAGCCGAGCATGCCCCAGTCGGGCAGCTCGCCGAGGATCAGCAGCTTGCGCGATTCGCCCATCAGGAAAGTCATCGGATTGAGATAGAACAGCGAGCGGAAGTTCGCCGGAATCGCCGTGACCGGATAGAACAGCGGCGACAGGAACATGGTCATCATCACCAGGTGGCCGACCAGCTGGCCGATGTCGCGCAGATACACGCCCAGCGCCGACAGAAACCACACGATGCCCAGCACCAGCAGCAGCAGCGGCACGAACACCAGCGGGATCAGCACGAAGGTCCACGGCGGCACGCCCTTCATCACCACCTGGGCCACCAGCAGGATGCCCAGGCTGATGGCCGCCTGGAACAGGCCGGAGCCGGCGATGACCCAGGCCTGGGTTTCCAGCGGAAACACGATCTTCTTGACCAGGTTGGGCGTGGCGGTCACCGCGCCCGGCGCGCGGTTCACGCATTCGGCGAAGAAATTGAAGACCAGCATGCCGGCGAATAGCATCAGCGCGAATTCCGAGGGATCGGCCGCGGCGCCGCCCCAGCGCATCTTGAACACCTGGCTGAACACGAAGGTGTAGATCAGCAGCATGATCAGCGGATTGAGGATGGCCCAGGCCATGCCCAGGGCCGAACCGCGGTAGCGCGAGGCGATGTCGCGGCGGATCAGCGAGGCGATCAGGGCTCGATGCGTCGAGAAGCTGCCGGCGATGGCCACGGGGCCGCTGCGATATTGCTGACGGGAGCTTTGGATGGTCGATGGCGTCATAAGTACCTGAATAATCTAGGTTGACTTGCGGCCGAGGCCATCATCGTCAAACCGGTAATTATACCGGCTGGTATGCAGTGATTGTAGGGAATTTGCCATGTCTGGCTGACCGTGCGGTAAATTGAGCGGTTCCGACGGGGCATGCGGCGCAGTTCCTTCGGCGACGGATTTACTGGCGATTGACCGGCCTTGAGGGCGCGTTTTTCGAGCGCGTTTCGAGGCTATCGAGGGAAAAGCATGGATATAACGGTTGACGGCGTTCCTGGTGAAAAGACAGGGAATGCACCGCGTGCATTGTGGATCGCGATGCTCATCATGTTTTTCCTGATGGCGATCCGCGTCGCTTCCATCAATTCGCCGGTGATGGGCAGCGACGAGTACGCCTACTTCCATGCAGCGAAATATGCCGGGTCGGGCGAACAGCTTTATGCGCTCGATCCTTATCTGCAGCGCGTCGACAACAAAGTCTATCCCTGGCTCTACCGCGCCTGGGCCAGCGGCTCGGTGCAGCATGCCGACACGGTCGGGCGCCTGTTCAACAGCCTGCTGTACTGCCTTGCGGCGCTGCTGCTGTTCGGTATCTTCCGCCGCTGCATGGATCGGCGTTCGGCCGTGCTGGCGGCCTTGCTTTACCTGGTGATGCCGTTTTCGTTCTATGCGACGACGCTGCTGCCCGAAGTCGAATTCCAGGTTTCGATCTATCTGCTGGTCCTGGTCTGGCTGGCCGACCGGGGACCCAGTACCTGGCTGCAGGTGGTGCTGGGCGCGCTGGTCAGCGCGACCGCTTATCTGATCAAGCCGCACGCCGCCGCGGCCATTCTGGCCAGTGCGGCATATCTGACCTGGAGCAGGGCGGGCCTTGCCGCCGGCGGATCCGCGCTCAGGCGCGTGGCGCTGGGCATGCTGCAGGCGCTGGCGTATCTGGCCTGCACGGTGCTGCTGATCAAGCTGCTGCGGCATCTGCTCGATCCCGCGGGATCGTCGGCCATCGTCGCTTCGTTTTACCAGGCCTACCTCGACCGGCTGCGCGATCCTCACTACCTGCTGAAGAGCCTCGGTTCGATTGCCGGTTATGTCGGCGGGCATCTGTGGGTCTGGCTGGTGTTCTTCGCGCCGGGCGTGGTCGCGCTGCTGGCGGACCTGCGGCATTGGCTGCCCTGGCGCCGTCCGCTCGTGCCTGCGGCGGAAGCGCCCATGGACGAAGCGCGCCGCAAGCTGACCTTGTTCCTGTTCCTGCTGGCCGCGGCCATGCTGTGCATGGTGGCGCTGTTCACTGATGCCGCGGCGGCCGGTTCCGAGTTCGAGCGTGGCCGGCTGCATGGGCGCTACCTCGAAGCCCTGCTGCCTTTCCTGCTGGCCTATGCGATGTGGTGGACCGGGCGCGGAGCGGCGCGCTGGGTCGCGCTGGTGGGCGTGGCGGCGATGCTGAGCTTCGTGCTGTGGGGGCGCTTCTGGTTCCACCTCTATCCCTGGGACTACCCGGACCTGTTCGGCCTGTTCGACGGCAAGATCCGCTACTGGGCCTTCGACCATATGGCGCGCTGGCCGCTGCGGCTGTCGGTGGCGCTGGCCCTGGTGTGCTGGGCGGCGTTCGCGTTCACCCGGCACCGGCGCTTCTCCTACGTGGTGTTCGTCGCCGGCTCCATGCTCGCTGCGCACGGCCAGATGTCCGCCTGGCTGAGGGCCGAGAACGAACTGACCCAGCAGGTGCTGACCGACGGCGAAGCGATCCGCGCCTTGCTGGGCGACAGCGCCGCCGGCAGCGGCCTGGTCGCTACCTATGAGCGCTTCGGCCAGGCCTCCTACCTGCTGGCCGCGATGGATACGCAGCAGCACGTGCTGGAGCTCAAGCCCGGCGCGGCGCTGGACCCGCAAGTCCTGCCCAAGGGCACCAGCTGGGTGGTCGCGCCCAAGGCGATGGAAGTCCGCCTGCCCGACGCCTGGAGGATCGACGTGGGTAGCCAGAGCCTGTACCTGCTGGAAGACGCGCGCGTGCGCCCGGTCGCGCCGCAGAAGCCGGTGTGGGACGGCAAACCGCTGTCGATCGACACCGGCAGCGCCGGCAATCCGTCGCGCTTCCAGGGTTTCCGTCCGGGCGAGAGCTGGGGTCGCTGGTCGACCACGCATCGCGCCAGCATCGAACTGCCGGCGCAGGTCTCGGGCCGGGTCCGCGTGGAATTTTTCGGCTGGGTGGCGGACGTCGCGAAGAACCCGGCGATTTCGGTGGGGCTGGGCAGCGCGGCGGCCAGCGTGCCGATGACCGCCCAGGGCCAGGAGCATCAGCTGATGCTGGACATCAAAACGCCCGGCGACAGCCTGTGGTTCGAAAGCGCACCGGTCGACAACGGCGGCGTGCCGCTGGGTGTGGCCGTCGGCCGCGTCCGCGTGACGGCGGTGCCGGCAGCGGAGTGAGCTGATGCGAACGGTGCGCCCTTACTGCGGGCGCGCCGGTTCCAGCAATTCGAGATAGCCCTGGCGAATCTGTTCCCACGTCGTCGCGGAGCGGCGCTCGAACAGCAGCTTCCCGGCGTGCGGGCGCCGTTCCAGCGCTTCTTCGCTGGTTGCCTGCAGCGCATAGCTGCCCTGGAACAGCAGCTTGAACGCGACGAAGGGCAGCAGGCCCAGCCAGGTGCGCCACTGCGAGGGATAGCCCATGCAGGTGCGCAGATCGAGCAGACGATGCGGCAGGGATACCGGAAGCCACGTGGTGGGGCCGTTGCTCGGCAGCGGATGCATCACGTGGAACAGCGGGCCGGGCAGGCCCTCGCCGTTGTAGAGCGAAAACTGCTGCACGGGGGCGTCCAGACGTCCATTCCTGCGCATGGCCATGACGATCGCGTGGCTTGCATCATGGTCCTGGTGTCCGCCTTCCCATGCGGTCACGAAGCAGGCCGTCACCCGCTCCAGCCCGGATACCAGCTCGCACAGCAGCTCATACGCGGTACGCATGCGCGAGGGCAGCTCGCCATCCGGGATGCCCGCGGCGGCGCCGAGAAAATGCAGCGAATCCGCAGCCACGCCCTGCCTGGCAAGCGCGCGCCGCGACTCTTCGATGCGCGGTTCGACCGCCTGTCCGCCATACGCGCCATCGGTGAGATAGACGCAGGTGATGGCATGGCCTTGCGCTACCGAGCGGCGGATCTGCTCCAGGCAGGCGAACTCGTCGTCCGGATGCGCGAAGACGAACAGATGCCGCCCCCCCGCCGCCGCGTCAGTAGGCATCGAAATCGAGGAAGTTGAACTGGACTTCGGTCGCGGGCAGTGCCGGCACGGCGTCATCGAGCGAGCGATAAATCAGGTTGAGCGGCGACGGTCGCAGGCGGTCGGGCACGGCCATGCTCAAGCCGTGCCGCGCCGTGCCGCTCGGACTCAGGCCCAGATACAGGCGCAGCGGCGACGGCGACTTCTGCGGCAGTGCGCCGCTGGCCAGCGCGACGCCGGTTTCGCCCTCGACCATGATGCCGGGCTTGTCCGTCCTGGCGAACAGCACGCTGCCGCCGGCGTCCTGGCCGCCGACAAAGAGCGGATTGGTCGGGCTGGCCGCACGCCAGGCCAGATGCTCCTGCGACCAGTCGTGGCGGAACGCTGCGCGCGCCTTGACCGCATCCCAGTCCGTGCGGGTCACCTGGCCCAGTCCCACGCGCGCTTCCAGCGGCGCGACCAGGGCGAAGCCGAGCTTGCGGGTAAAGCCCGGCGTGCTGTTGGCATTGGCCACGCCGTAGACCGCGCTGCAGCCCTGCGAGGCGCCCAGCTCATAGGTCTTCTGCGCCAGCGCGGTGAACAGCCCCTTGCCCTGGTAATCCGGATGCGTCGCCGTGTTCAGCGACAGCAGCGCCCTGGTCTGGCGCCCGCCGAGCCAGACGTTGGCCGGAATACAGACATAGTGCGCGGCCAGGTCGTCGCCGGCGATCGCGTCCATGCCAACGACCTTGCCGGCCGGATTGCGCAGGTACAGCCATTCCAGATAGGCCTCATGCAGATGCGTGGCGCCGGGAAAACAGCGCGCGAACAAGGCGACATAACGGGCAAGCGACTGCGGATCCGTGGCGACCGGCCGGAAATCGAACATCGGTTAGTTCCCCTTTGGACGCGCGCTCATCGGCGAGCGCTTGTGGATGGCGCGGGAGGGCAGATGGGATACGTCGTAGTTGAGAAACGCCAGCAGCAGCTGGAAACCGCACAGGATGGACAGCGCGGCGATGATGATCGTGCCCACCGGCGTGGAGATATGCGTGGCAGCCGAATGCATCCAGTGGATCAGGCCGAAGATCACCCCGAACAGCAGGACCAGCACGCCGAACACCAGTTCCAGCGAGGCGACCGACATATCGCGCAGAAAATAGTTGTAGAAGATCCGCTTGAAGGTATTGCGGATGTGCTTGGTGAGGAATTCGCTGAAGATGCGCGAGATCTTCAGATTGCTGACCTCGTCGCCGTACTTCGCATCCATCGGCACGTCGACCACGGCGGCGCGGAAGGTGCCAAGGCGGAACAGAATGTCGGTCTCGAAGAAATAGCGCTCGCTGATGCGGTTGAACGGCAGCCGGCGGGCGACGTCGGCGTGGATCGCCGTATAGCCGTTGGTCGGATCGAACAGATCCCAATAACCGGTCGAAAGCTTCGCCATCAGCGACAGCGCCGCGTTGCCGAACACGCGCAGCCGGGGCATGTTGCCCAGGCTCTCCAGATCGTAGAAGCGGTTGCCCTTGGTGTAGTCCGCTTCGCCGCGCACGATGGGGCCGACGAAGTCGTCGATCAGCGCCGGGTCCATCTGGCCGTCGCCGTCGATCTTCACGATTACGTCGGCACCGCCGTCGATCGCCGCGCGATAGCCCGTCATGACCGCGCCGCCGACGCCGCGGTTGACCTCATGGAATACCACCCGGACCCGCGGGTCGGTGCAATGCTCCTGCACGTGCTTGCCCGAACCGACGGGGCAGGCGTCATCCACTACGTAGATCTGCTGGATATGCGCGGGAATCGAAGCCACCACGTCCAGGATGAAATCCTTGACCTTGTAGCTGGGAATGACCACGGCGATGAGCGGAAGCGGCGATGCGCTTCCGCTGGCGACGACAGAAGGCGATTCCAGTTCGTTCATTTGTAGATCCAGTACTTCGAGGCGGCGAATCCGATCGCCGCAAGCGTCAGGTCGGCCAGCGGCTTGACCACCCATGCCATGTGCAGGCCGTCCATATGCGCCGCCAGCATCACGGCGCCGGTGCTGAGCAGGGTCGTCAGCGACCACGAAACCATGAACCTCATCGCGTGCTTCGGGCGCAGGGGGCGGGCGTCATCGCCGGCAAAGGTGAAGCGGCCGTTGAGCCAGAAGCCCAGCACGGCGCCGACGATGCGTCCGGTGATATTCGCCGGGCCGGTCAGGATGCCGAGCTGGGTGAGTCCGATGAAGGTCAGCCAGTCCACGCCGATCTGCACGACGCCGACGAAGCCATAGCTGATGCCCTGTTTGACAATACTCATACGTTCGCCGAGGACGGTGGCAGGGACTGCGCAGCGACGCAGTCTAGCGTGAACCCTGTCGCTGCGCAGGAAACAGAAAAACAGGGTGGCCTGGGCCACAGATAAAAAAAATGGGGTGGCCGAGGCCACCCCATGGTTCGTCGCGCTCGATTCGATCCATCGAACCGAGTGCTCAGAGCGCCTGTTCGATATCCGGAATCAGCTTGAACAGATCGCCGACCAGGCCGATGTCCGCGATCTCGAAGATCGGCGCCTCGCCGTCCTTGTTGACCGCCACGATGGTGCCGGCGTCCTTGATGCCGGTCAGGTGCTGGATCGCACCGGAGATGCCGATGGCCAGGTACAGCTCCGGCGCGATGATCTTGCCGGTCTGGCCGACCTGCAGCTCGTTCGGCACGTAGCCCGCATCCACCGCGGCGCGCGAGGCGCCCACGGCGGCGCCGATCTTGTCGGCCAGCTTGTAGATGATCTCGAAGTTTTCCTTCGAGCCCACGCCGCGTCCGCCGGAGACCACCTTGCGCGCGCTCTGCAGGTCCGGGCGGTCGCTCTTGCCCTGCTGCAGGTTCACGAAGCGGGTATGGCCCGGCAGCGCGGCGTCGATGCCGGCGGCTTCCACCGGCGCGCTGTTCGCGCCCGTCGCGGCGGCCGGCCAGGAGGCAGTGCGGATGGTGGCGACCACGGCATGCGCCGGGTTCGCTTCCACGGTCACGATGGCGTTGCCGGCGTAGATCGGGCGCTTGAAGGTATGCGCGCCTTCCACCGCCATCACGTCGCTCACCTGCGCCACGCCCAGCAGGGCGGCCACGCGCGGGGCCACGTCCTTGCCGAACGTGGTGGAGGGGAAGAACACATGGCTGTAGCCGGCCGCGGCCTTGGCGATCTGCGGGGCCAGCACGGCGGCGAGCGGATGCGCATTCTCGGCGCGGGCTACGGTGACAACCTTGCTGACCCCCTCGATGCGCGCGGCTTCGGCGGCGATGGCTTCCACGCTGTCGGCCAGCACCAGCACGTCGATCGCCTCGCCCTTGACGGCGGCGGCGGCGCTCACGGCGCGGGCGGTGGAGGGGTTCAGCTTGCCGTTGAGGTGCTCGGCGATAACCAGAATCTTGCTCATATCGATCTCCCGGGCACCTGCTTAGAGCAGGCCCTTCTGCTTCAGCGCGGCCACCAGTTCGGCGGCGTCCTTGACCATCACACCCTTGCTGCGCTTGGGCGGCGCGGCATACAGCGTGGTCTTGAGCTGGTCGTGGGATTCGACGCCCAGCGAGGCGAACTCGATCGAGTCGATCGGCTTGGACTTGGCCTTCATGATGTCCGGCAGCTTGATGAAGCGCGGCTCGTTGAGGCGCAGGTCGGTGGTGATCACCGCCGGCAGCTGCGCTTCGATGGTTTCCAGGCCGGCGTCCACTTCGCGGGTGACGGTGGCCTTGCCATCGGCGATCTCCACCTTGCTGGCGAAGGTGGCCTGCGGGCGGTCCCACAGCGCGGCCAGCATCTGGCCGGTCTGGTTGGCGTCGTCGTCGATCGCCTGCTTGCCCAGGATGACCAGCTCCGGCTGTTCCTTCTCGACCAGCTTGAGCAGGGTGCGCGCGGCGGTCAGCGGCTGCACTTCGTCGGCGGTGACCACGTGGATGGCGCGGTTCGCGCCCATCGCCAGGCCATTGCGCAGGTGTGCGGTCAGGTCGGCCGGGCCGATGCCCACCAGCACCACCTCGGTGGCGATGCCCTTCTCGCGCAGGCGCAGGGCTTCTTCCAGTGCGATGTCGTCGAACGGGTTGGCCGACAGCTTCACGCCATCGGTCATCACGCCCGTGCCATCGGGCTTGACCTGGATGCGGACGTTGAAGTCCACCACACGCTTGTAGCCGACAAGAATCTTCATCTGCGGGTCCTTCAGGGTTGGCCGCTCGGGAAAGCGGAAGCGACCATTCTACTGTCTTCAAACACTTGTATGAATATGAGCGCCCGGGACCGGCGGGATCGGGGGGCAGAGCCCCGGACGGCAGGCCGAGCTCAGCCGCCCGCAAGGGCCGGGGCGGGCCGTGCCGACGCCGCTCAGGCCTTGCGGATGATGAAGACTTCGTTGAACTCGGCGTCGATGCCGAACGCGCGGTCGCGGATATGCGAGGTAACCATCTCGGCGCCGGCCCATTCCGAGGCGAGCTGCCCGAAATCGTCGCCGTAATCCCAGGTGACCAGCGCCTTGCCGTCGCCGACCGGGTTGCCGTGGTACTGGGCTTCGAGCAGATAGCGCACTTCGCCGGTGTCATCCAGTTCGGCCCGGCAGATGGTCTTGGCCAGACCGCGATGCTTGGGCGCGGTGAAGATATGGGCGCCGCCGGGTTTCAGCACGCGATGGATTTCGCGCAGTGCCCGCCCGGGATGGAACACGTGCTCAAGAACATCCTGCGTGACGAAAATGTCGAAGGAAGCGTCCGGGAAGGTGAGCTGTTCGATATCTTCGCAGCGCGTGCCCTGAAAGGTCGTGCCGCGTTCCTCGTCGGGAAAGAACTGCGAATACGTGTACTTGCCGCAGAACTGCGCGATCAGCGGGTTGGACGGCGAGGATTCGTGGATATCCAGCTCGCCCCACTGTGGGTAGTACTGGTCCATCACCATCATCAGATGCCGCTGGCGCGGAATCGAATGGCAGTTGTCGCACAGGTATTGGTCGCGCAGCCAGGTGCCATGTTCGCGGAACACCGTGTCCTTGCGGCAGCACGGGCAATACCCGGGGTTGGAAGGAAGCTCCGCTGGCTCGCGCGAAGTCAGACTTCGCCAGAAACCTCGGAGCGAAGTTTTCATTCGTGCATAGCGCATGTGTCCTCCGCGAAATTCGCCCAATCCTGTTGAGCACCCGCCATGACAGCACAGGCCGCTTTTTAAAAGCAACCGGAAGGATCCTAGGCGAGCACCCGACGCAGCGTTTCGGCGGCCGCTTCTCTGGAAAAATGCCGCTGGATATTCTCGAGACCGGCGCTGGACAGGCGCTGCCAGAGTCCGCCATCGTCGCGCAAGGCCATCGCGGCGCGCACGAAATCCTCGGGTTCCTCGGCGATCAGCACATCCTTGCCGTCCTGCAGATGCATGCCTTCGGCCGCGAGGCCGGTGGCGATCACCGGCAGGCCGTAGCTCATCGACATATTGATCTTGCCCTTCACGCCCGCGCCGAAACGCAGCGGCGCCAGCGAGGCGAGGCAGCTTTCCATCCAGGGGCCCAGGTCCGCGACGCGCCCGTGCAGCTGCAGGCCATCGCGCGCAAGTTCGGCACGCAGCGCATCGGTGATGTCGCCCAGGATGTGCACGACGATCGCGGGATCGGCCTTGCGCAGCTCCGGCAGGATCGCGTTGGCGATCCAGCGCATCGCATCGACATTCGGCGGATGCCCGTGGCCGCCGACGAACAGCAGGCCGCGGCGCTCGCCATGCGGCTTCGCGCAGCCATGGATCACATGGATATTGGACACCAGCTCCACGCGCGCCGCCGGCGCCAGCGTGTGCAGCAGGGCCTGTTCGTCGGGGCTGACCACGAAGGTGACGTCGCTGTCGGCGATCAGCGACAGCTCGCTCTGCCGCGACAGCTTGGCCTGGCGCAGCATCGAAGCCTGCCCGCTCAGCTCCGCCGCGCGCTGTTCGCGCACGAAATGCAGGTCGACCGTATCGAAGATCAGCCTGGCCTGCGGCGCATGCTGCCGCACGATATGCAGGTATTGCCCGGCCACGGTGTGGCGGCACAGCATCACCGCATTCAATTCGCGCCCGTGCTCGGCCAGCCAGCGCGGCAGGCCTTCGGCGGAGGAGAACGCGAGGATTTCCACGCCGCAGCGGCCGAGGCGGTGCATGTCGGCGCGCGAAGTGCGCGTGTCGTCCGGGCAGAACATCACGTCCCAGCCCAGGCCGCTGAAGATCTCGAACAGCTCCATCAGGCGCAGCGAACCCGAATCGCGCGAGGCGTCGGGCGTGGTGCCGTCCACCACCAGCAGGCGGCCGCGCGCGCGCCAGTGCACGGCCTGCTCCAGCGCGGTCTGGCGCGAAGGATGGGCGGCCAGCGCGCCGCGCCACTTGGCCACGAACTTTTCCTGGTTGATCGCCTGGAACCGCTTCATGCCGCTGTTCAGATCGGTGCCGGCGCTGATGCCCTCGCAATGGATCACCATGCTGGCGGGCTCGTAATACACGCGCCAGCCCGCCGCGCGGACGGCGAAGGCGAGGTCGGTGTCGTCGTAATAGGCCGGGGAAAGCAGCGTATCGAAGCGGCCGGCCTCGTCGAACAGCGCGCGGCGGATCAGCAGCGACGCGCCGGAGACATAGTCCACCTCGCGCCGGAACTGCCACATCGGCGCGTCGCGGTTTTCGAAGCGGCCGAGGTTCCAGCAGCTGCCGTCGTTGAAGACCAGTCCGCCGGCTTCCTGCAGACGGCCGTCCGGATAGACCAGCTTGCTGCCCGCGATGCCGCAGTCGGCGCGCTCCTCGAAACACTGCAGCAGCGCATCCATCCAGCCGGCGGTGACCTGTGTGTCGTTATTGAGGAACAGCAGGAACTCGCCCCGCGCCGCCTGCGCGCCGGCATTGCAGCTGCCGATAAAGCCGAGGTTGCGCTCGTTGCGCAGCACGCGCAGCCCGTCGATACCGGCCAGCGTGCCGGCGCTGTCGTCGGGTGCGGCATCGTCGACCACGATGATTTCGATCGGCGTCGCGCTCGCATGCAGCACGATCGAGCGCAGGCAGGCCAGCGTATAGGCCAGCTTGCCGTAGGTGGGGATGACGATGGAGACTCGCGGCGCGGTGGCGCAGGGCACCGAGGAGGGCACGAAGGGCTCGTCGAGCGGCAGCAGCGACAGCGCCTCGTCCTCTTCCGGAATCCGGCGGAACTCCTGCAGCACGCGCTGCGCCGTGCCATGCCAGCCCCGCAGCGCGAGGCTGGCGCGGGCGCGCTGCCACAGATAACCGAGGCGCTTGAACCGCCAGTAGAGCTTGGCTGCCAGCTGGATACCCTCAGAGATTCTGGTAGTTCGGGCCCGAACCGCCCTCGGGCGTCACCCAGTTGATGATCTGGTACGGGTCCTTGATATCGCAGGTCTTGCAGTGCACGCAGTTGGCGGCATTGATCTGCAGCCGCTTGCCGGCCTCGTCCTGCACGATCTCGTAGACGTTGGCGGGGCAGAAGCGCTGGCAGGGATTGCCGTATTCCTCGGCGCACTTGGTCACGCAGATCGAGGTGTCGGCTACGTGCAGATGCACGGGCTGGTCTTCGTCGTGCTCGGTGGCGGCGAAGTACACCGCGGCGAGGCGGTCGCGCGGCGGCAGTTCGCGCTGCAGGTAGTCGCGCCTGGGTTCTTCCTGCTGGCCGAGCTTGTGCAGCGAAGACCAGTCGGCCTTGTTCTTCAGGGTCCACGGCGAGGCGCCGCCGGTGACGGTTTCCCAGGCGGCGTTGAGCATGCCGATCCACAGGCCCTTCTTGAAGGCGGGCTTGATATTGCGCACCTTCTTCAGCTCGGCCATCACGTCCGAAGCGCGCAGCTTCGCGTCGAAGCCGGCCGGATTCAGTTCGTTCGCCACCAGATGCTCGGCGGCGAGCATGCCGCTCTTGATCGCCTGGTGGGTGCCCTTGATCTTCGGCACATTGAGCAGGCCGGCGGTGTCGCCGATCAGCAGCGCGCCGGGCATGTCGAGCCTGGGCAGCGACTGCCAGCCGCCGGTGACGATGGCGCGCGCGCCGGCGGACAGAATGCTGCCGCCTTCCAGCAGCGGCTTCATCGACGGGTGGTTCTTCCATTGCTGGAAGGCTTCCCACGGCTGGTAGTTCGGGTTGCTGTAGTCCAGGCCGCTGACATAGCCCAGCGCCACGCGGTCCTTGTCCAGGTGATACAGGAAGCTGCCGCCGTAGGTATGGCTGTCGGCCGGCCAGCCGAAGCTGTGCACGATCTTGCCGGGCGTGACGCGGCCGGCGGGCAGCTGCCACAGTTCCTTGATGCCGATGGAATAACCCTGCGGATCGCTGTCCTGGTCCAGCTTGAAGCGCTTGATCAGCTGCTTGCTCAGGCTGCCGCGCGCGCCTTCGGCCAGCACGGTGACCTTGGCCTTGATATCGATGCCCTGGGTATAGCCGGCTTTGTGCGAGCCGTCCTTCGCCACGCCCATGTCGCCGATGCGCACGCCGGCGACGGCGCCGTTCTCGTCATAGATGTTGTCCGCGGCGGCGAAGCCGGGGAACACATCCACGCCCAGCGCCTCGGCCTGCGGCGCCAGCCACGCGCATAGCGCGCCCAGCGACACGATGAAGTTGCCCTTGTTGTGCATGCCCGGCGGGATCGGCAGGCTGCGGTGGCCGGTCTTGCTGAGCAGCCAGAATTCGTCTTCGATGGCCGGCACGCAGATCGGCGGCGGATGGTCGCGCCAGCCCGGCAGCAGGGCGTCCAGCGGCTGCGGTTCGATCACCGCGCCGGACAGGATCTGCGCGCCGATGGTCGAAGCCTTCTCGATAACGCACACGGTGATCTCGGGCTTGAGCTGCTTGAGCCGGATCGCGAACGACAGGCCGGCGGGGCCCGCGCCCACGACGACGACGTCGTATTCCATGATTTCGCGTTCGCTCATCGGCTGCTCCGGAAGGTTCTGGCTGGCTCGTGGTTCGCTGGCTGTGCGAGGTGGCCGCAGCCACTTCAGCGCTCCATTGTCCGTTTTCGTGGACTGTGCGGCAACGCATGGTGCAGCACCGCTTGCAAACGCTTAACCCGCGCCATCGATAATCGATCCCGACACCAGGGAGACTTCATGAATCAACTGCCGCCGATCTCCGACCGTGACCAGCGTCGCGCCACTCTTTGCCAATTGCTGCATTGGCTTGCCGCCGGACGGGTCCAGCCCGAAGGGCTGGCCGAGGTCTACCAGGAAGCGATCGAGCGACTGAACCCCCGGCTCAACGCCTTCGTGGGCCTCAGCTCCGGCCTGCTGCGGGAACAGGCCCGGGCCGCGCAGCATCGCCGCCGCGACGGCGTGCTGGGCCGCCTCGACGGCCTGCCGGTGGCGATCAAGGACAACTTCGACGTGGCCGGCTGGCCGACGCGCGCCGGCCTGCCCGGGCGCATGCAGCCGGCGCAAGGCGATGCCCATGCGGTGGCCCGGCTGCGCGCCTCCGGCGCGGTGCTGCTGGGCAAGACCAATATGGACGAGGGCGCGCTGGGCGCGTCCACCGACAATCCGCATCTGGGCCCCACCCACAACCCGCATCGCCACGGCTATACCGCCGGCGGTTCCTCCGGCGGCGCGGCGGCGGCGGTGGCCGCGGGCATGGCGGTGGTGGCGATCGGTTCGGACAGCCTCGGCTCGATCCGCATTCCGGCCAGCTACTGCGGCGTGTATGCGCTGAAGCCTACGCATGGAGAGATTTCCGCGCGCGGCGTGGTGCCGGCGGCGCGCCGCCTGGATGCGGTCGGCCTGCTGGCGCGCAGCGCCAACGATCTGACCGTGCTGCTGCAGGTGCTGGCCGGCTACGACGCCGACGATGCGCGCTCGCGCCGCCGCCGCGTGGCGTTCGCGCCGCCGGACTGGGAGCCGGGCAATCTGCGCTGCGGCCTGCTGCCGGATCTGGCGGCGGTGGGCGTGGAGCCGGCGGTGATCGATGTATTCGAGGATGCGCTGGCGCGCTTGCCGCGCGAACTGGGCGAGCGCCGCATGGTGGACTTCAGCGACTGGGACTTCGCCCGCACGCGCCGCGCCGGCCTGTTCCTGATGGAGGCGGAGATGCTCAGCACCTTCGCCGCCGATCTGGAAGACGCCGAAAACCCGGTGTCGGAGCGCTTCCGCCGCATGCTTTCCTATGCCGCCACCAAGAGCGCGGCTGACTACGCCGTAGCCGATCGCGTCCTCGACGCTGCCACCTTGAAGATGCGCCGCCTGTTCGCCCAGGTCGACGTGCTGGTGCTGCCGACCACGCCGCAGGGCGCCTTCCCGCTAGGCGGCGCGGTGCCGGATTCGCAGGCCGACCTGACCAGCTTCGCCAGCCTCGCCGGCTGCCCGGCGGTAAGCATCCCGATGGGCACCTTGCCGGACGGCATGCCGGTGGGCATGCAGCTGGTCGGCGCGCGCGGTTCGGATCTGCGCCTGCTGGAGCTGGCCGAAGTGTGCGCCGCCACGCTGGACGCGGAGCCGGTCTATCCGGTGGAGCCGCGGCCGCTGGCATGAGTCGGGTTGCATGAGTCTCTTTGCCGAGCAGTGGCAGGCGATTCCGCTGCCGGACGCGGAACTGCGCTTGCTGCCGCATTGGCTGGCCGCGGACGAGGCCGACGGCCTGTTCGAGGAATTGCATCGCTCGATCGCCTGGGAAGTGCACCGCATCCGCATCTTCGGGCGCGAGGTGGATTCGCCGCGCCTGAGCTGCTGGATCGGCGACGCCGACGCGACCTATGTGTACTCGCGCACGCGTTTCGAGCCGCATCCCTGGACCGAGGCGCTGTCCTCGCTGCGCTGGCGGGTGCAGCAGGCCTGCGGCGCGCGCTTCAACAGCGTGCTGGCCAATCTCTATCGCGATGGACGCGATGCCATGGGCTGGCATAGCGACGACGAGGCGGAGCTGGGGCCGCGGCCGGTGATCGCGTCACTCAGTCTCGGCGCGGAGCGGCGCTTCTGCCTGCGCCCGCGCGCGGCGCGGGGCGGCAGGCGCGAAGTGCGCGGGCTTGAACTGCCGCACGGCAGCCTGCTGTGCATGTCAGGTGAAACGCAGCGGCACTATCAGCATGCGCTGCCGCGCACGACGGCGGCGATCGGGCCGCGCATCAACCTCACGTTCCGCTGGATCGACGCGCGCCGCTGAGGCTCAGTCGCGCGCCGCATCCGTGCGCTGCGCCAAGGTCCACTCCACCACCTGCGCCGCCAGCGCATCGCCGGCCTGGCCGAACGCCGCGACTACCTGGGGCACCGCGGTGCCGTTCACCGGCTGGGTCACTTCGAAGCGGCGCGCGGCGACGATCTTCAGGCCGCTGTTGCGCACCAGGCGCGCGTCGTAGCGCAGCACTACCACCGGGTCCTTGCCGCGGTATTCGGACTGGAATGCGGTGAGGTCGGCGCTCAGCACGTAGTCGGCCTGCAGATTGGTGTCGTCGCTGCTCAGCGCGGCGATGCGGCCGTCGTTGCGGAAACCTTCCAGCAGGCGGTTGCGCAGCAGCACCGGCACGCGATCGCTCCAGCGCGCGCCCTTGTACACGCTGACCACGTCGCCTTCGGGGAAGACCGCGATGCGCGCGCTGTCCAGCATGCGCTCGGCCTGCGGCGTCTCCACCCGCAGCGACCAGTTCAGCGCATTGGCCTGGACGTGCGGCAGCGGCGCGGCGGGCAGGCGGTAGATCTCGGGGCTTTCGGCCTTGGGCAGCACCGAGCAGGCGGCGGTGGCGAGCATGGCTGCAAGCAGCAGGGCGCGGCGGGCGGCGATGGTCATGGCACGCGTCATGGCACGAACTCCTTGCTGCGGTCGCGGCCGAGCAGGAAGCCGGCCGGGTTGTCGTCGAACTTGCGGGTGATGCCGCGCAGCGAATTGGCAGCGTCGCGCAGTTCGCGCACCGCCGGCCCCAGCTCGCCCAGGCCCTGCATGCCGCCGTCGAGCGCGGCGCGGTTGTCGTTGAGCAGGCGGTCGATCGCCGCGGTGGAGCGTTCCAGCGAGGCCATCGCATTGCGTGCGCTGTCCAGCGTGGCGCGGCCCTGCTGGTCGACCAGGCCGTTGGCGCTGCGCGCGAGCTGCTCGGTCTGTTCCAGCGTGGCGGTGGCCTGCTTGCTGGCCAGGGCGAGCTGGCTGAGCAGGGCGCGGATATCGTCGCGCTGGTCGGCCACGGCGCCGGTGGCCTTGTCCAGGTGATCCAGGGTGCGGCTGATGCGCGCCACGTTCTCGTCGGACATCAGCTGGCTGGCGCGCGAGACCACGTCGTTGATATTGGTCATCACGTCCTCGCCGTTGGACAGCAGTTTGCTGAGCGGCGAGGGGTCGGCCACGATCACCGGCAGGTTCCCATCGGGCGAAGTCAGCGCGGGGCTGCCGGGCGAACCGCCGCTGAGCTGGATCACCGCCATGCCGGTGACGCCGGTGAGCGCGAGCTTGGCGTGGGTGTCCTGCTTGATCGGCGTGTCGGCGCCGAGGCGGATGCGCGCCAGCACGCGGCGCGGGTCCTGCGGATCGAGCTTGAGCTGGTTGACGTCGCCGACCTTGATGCCGTTGTACTGCACGGCGCTGCCCTGCGAGAGGCCGCTGACCGCCTCGTTGAAGATCACCTGGTATTCGGCGAACTGCCGGTCCGTGCTGGACTTGGCCAGCCACAGCCCGAACAGCAGGGCGGCCGCCACCACGATCACGGTGAACAGGCCGATCAATACGTGATGGGCGCGGGTTTCCATCTCATGTCACCTCGTTGGTCTTGTCCGCGGCGTCCAGCGCCGCCCGGCCGCGCGGGCCATGGAAATACGCCTGGACCCAGGGATCGTCGGTCTGCGCGACCACTTCCAGCCGGTCGCACACCAGCACCTTCTTCTGCGACAGCACGGCGACGCGGTCGCAGATCGTATAGAGCGTGTCCAGATCGTGGGTGACCAGGAACACGGTGAGGCCCAGCGCATCGCGCAGGGTCAGGATGAGCTGGTCGAACGCGGCGGCGCTGATCGGATCCAGGCCGGCCGTGGGTTCGTCCAGAAACAGGATCTCCGGATCCAGCGCCAGCGCGCGCGCCAATGCCGCGCGCTTGACCATGCCGCCCGAAAGCTCGGACGGATACTTGGTTTCGGTGCCCTGCGGCAGGCCGGCCAGCGCCAGCTTCACCGCGCCGAGCGCTTCCGCTTCAGGCCGTTTCAGCCGCGCGTGCTCGATCAGCGGCATGGCGATGTTCTCCACCACATTCTGCGAGGAGAACAGCGCGCCGTTCTGGAACAGCACGCCGAAGCGCCGCTCGATGCGCGAGCGCTGCTCCGGCGGCAGCCGCAGCAGATCCTGGCCGAACACCTGCACCTGGCCCGAAGTCGGCCGGCGCAGGCCCACGATGGTGCGCAGCAGGACCGACTTGCCGGTGCCCGAGCCGCCGACCACGCCGAGGATCTCGCCGCGGCGCACGTCCAGGTCCAGATGCTCGTGCACGGCCTGCGCGCCGAAGCGGTTGACCAGGTCGCGGACCTTGATCACGTCTTCTTGTGCGGATGCTTGCTGGGCGGCGGCGTTCACCAGTTGATCTCCATGAAGAACAGCGCGGCCACCGCATCCAGCAGGATCACCACGAAGATCGACTGCACCACGCTCGAAGTGGTGTGCTCGCCCACCGACTGCGCGCTGCCGCTGACCTTGAAGCCTTCCAGGCAGCCGATCACCGCGATCAGGAAGGCGAATATCGGCGCCTTTGACAAGCCGACCAGGAAATGGCGCACGCCGATATCGGCCTTGAACAAGGTCATGAACATGGTCGGCGAGATGTCCAGGGTGAGCGCGCAGACCACCGCGCCGCCGATCAGGCCGGAAATCATCGCCAGGAAGGTCAGCATCGGCAGCGACACCAGCAAGGCCAGCACGCGCGGCAGCACCAGCAGTTCCACCGGGTCCAGGCCGAGCGCGCGGATCGCGTCGATCTCCTCGTTCGCCTTCATCGAGCCGATCTGCGCGGTAAAGGCGCTGGCGGTGCGGCCGGCCATCAGGATGGCGGTGAGCAGCACGCCGAATTCGCGCAGGAAGGAGAACGCGATCAGGTCCACCGTATAAATGGTGGCGCCGAAGTCGGCCAGCACGGTCGAGCCGAGAAAGGCCACCACCGCGCCGACCATGAAGGTGAGCAGGGCCACGATCGGCACTGCATCCAGGCCGGTCTGCTCCACATGCGCCACCAGCGAGGTGACGCGCCAGCGGCGCGGATGCAGCAGGCCGCGCGCCAGCGCTTCCAGGGTCATGCCGATAAAGCCCAGCAACTGCAGCTGCTGGCGCCACACGCTGTCCATGGCACGGCCGATGCGCGCCAGCACTTCGCTCACCGCGGAATGGCGGCGCCGGGTTTTCTGCGGGGTGCGATAGGCGTCGAGCGCCTTGCCCACCGTATCGAGCAGCGCGCGCCGCGCGGGCGGCAGTCCGTCGGCCTGCGCCAGTTCGGCGATGCGATCGGGGCCGAGCAGGCGCACCAGCAGCGAGGCGCCGGCGGTATCCAGCGCGTCCAGCCCGGCCAGATCGATCTGCGTGCCCTGCGGCAGCGGCGCGGCGAAAGCCTCTACGCGGCGTTCCAGTTCGGCGTAATGGGCCAGGGTCCAGGCGCCGGCGACGCGCAGCCGCGGCGGTTCCGAGCTGGCATCCAGGTCGGCGCTTCCTGTCGCGGGCGATGGGCTCATAAAGGGCGATCTTATAGGCAGCTGCGGATTTTGTATGCGCGAGGCCGTATGGGGAGCGTGCAGGACTGGCGTCACGACTTCGTCATTCCGGCCTGCGCCGGAATGACGGCTCATGAGGTGTGTCGTCCGAATCACCGTAGCCGCGTTAGCTGGATATTCGAAGCGCGGCCCACCGGGCCTTGCGCATCCTGCAAGCGGAATCGACGTGAACGAAGTTGCCGTGTGGCCCAGCTCCTGGCTCGATGTGCTGGAGGCGGAGAGCATCCATATCCTGCGCGAGACGGTGGCCGCGTTCGCGCGGCCGGTGCTGCTGTATTCGATCGGCAAGGATTCGGCGGTGCTGCTGCACCTGCTGCGCAAGGCCTTCCATCCGGCGCCGCCGCCGATACCGCTGCTGCACGTGGACACCACCTGGAAGTTCCGCGAGATGATCGCCAGCCGCGACCGTCTCGCCGCCGAGCCGGGCATCCGCCTGCTGGTGCATGTCAATGAGGATGGCCTGCGCCAGGGCATCTCGCCGCTGGTGCACGGTCCGGCCGTGCATACGGAGGTGATGAAGACCGTGGCCCTGCGCCAGGCGCTGGACCGCTACGGTTTCGATGCGGCGATCGGCGGCGCGCGGCGCGACGAGGAAAAGGCCCGCGCGAAAGAGCGCGTGTTCTCGTTCCGTGGCGGACAGCATCGCTGGGATCCGCGCCGGCAGCGGCCGGAGCTGTGGGGCAACTACAACACGCGGCTGGGCCAGGGCGAGAGCGTGCGGGTGTTTCCGCTGTCCAACTGGACCGAGCTGGATGTGTGGCAATACATCCGGCGCGAGCGCATCGAGGTGGTGCCGCTGTATTTCGCCAGGCCGCGGCCGGTGGTGGCGCGCGACGGAGCCTGGATCATGGCCGACGACGAACGGCTGGTGCTGCGCGAAGGCGAGCGGCTGCAGACGCGCAGCGTGCGCTTCCGCACCCTGGGCTGTTATCCGCTGACCGGCGCGATCGAATCCGCTGCGGCGACGCTGGACGAGATCATCGAGGAGATGCTCCATTCGCGCCGTTCCGAGCGGCAGGGCAGGATGATCGACCGCGACGGCGCCGCTTCGATGGAGCAGAAGAAGCGCGAGGGCTATTTCTGATGCCCGTCCGCTCGATCGAAGCGCAGTCCGGCGCCGGACTGCTGCGCTTTATCGCCTGCGGCAGCGTCGACGACGGCAAGAGCACCCTGCTGGGACGCCTGCTGTACGACGCCGGCGCGGTGCCGGACGATCAGCTCGAGGCGCTCGAACGCGACAGCCGCGGTGAACAGCTCGATTTCGCCCTGCTCACCGATGGCCTGGAAGCCGAGCGCCGGCAGGGCATCACCATCGACGTGGCCTACCGCTATTTCCACACCGCGCGGCGCGCCTTCATCGTCGCCGACTGTCCCGGCCACGAGCAGTACACCCGCAACATGGCCACGGGCGCGTCGACCGCGGACCTGGCCGTGGTGCTGATCGATGCGCGCAAGGGCGTGCTGCCGCAGACCCGCCGGCATACCTATATCTGCGCCCTGCTCGGTGTGCGCGAGGTGGTGCTGGCGGTGAACAAGATGGACCTGGTCGATGGCCGGCGCGAGGTCTATGACGGCATCGTCGCGGCGTACCGGGAGCTGGCCGCATCGCTCGGCATCCCCGCGGTGCGCTGCCTGCCGGTGATCGCACCGGAGGGCGACAACGTGGGGCGGCGTTCCGCACGCATGCCCTGGTATGACGGTCCCTGCCTGCTGGAGCTGCTGGAGTCCGCGCGGCCGGCGAGCAAGCGGTTCCCCGATTTCCGCCTGCCGGTGCAATGGGTCAACCGTCCGCACGAGGCGTTCCGCGGTTACGCCGGCACCATCCGCGGCGGTGCCGTGTCGCCCGGCGACGAGGTGGTGGTGCAGCCGGGGATGCAGCGCGCGCGGGTGGCGCGCATCGTCGCCGCCGATGGCGATCTTGCGCTCGCCGTCGAGGGGCAGGCGGTGACGCTGACCCTGGATCGCGAGCTCGATATCGGCCGCGGCGACCTGCTGGCCTGCGCGGCGCGGCCGGCGCCGGTGTCCGACCAGTTCGCGGCGCATCTGCTGTGGCTGGGCGACGAGGCGCTGCTGCCTAACCGCACCTACGAACTGAAGCTGGGCACGCGCCAGGTGCATGCGCGCGTTTCGGCGATCCGCCACAAGGTGGACGTGAACAGCCAGGCCGAGCTGGCCGCGCGCCGGCTGGAGCTCAACGAAGTCGGCTACTGCCATCTCGACCTCGACCAGCCGCTGCCGTTCGAGCGCTACGCCGACAACCGCGCGCTCGGCGGCTTCATCCTGGTCGACCGCCAGACCCAGGCCACGGTCGCCTGCGGCATGCTCGACTTCGCCCTGCGCCGCGCCACCAACGTGCACTGGCAGCACCTGGATATCGACAAGCCGGCGCGCTGCCTGGCCAAGGGACAGGCGCCGCGCTGCCTGTGGTTCACCGGCCTGTCCGGCGCGGGCAAGTCGACCATCGCCAACCTGGTCGAGCGCCGCCTGCATGCGCTGGGTCGGCATACCTATCTGCTGGA
>Ga0207667_10000343_pt1 | contig 63689 bp, 53 predicted proteins | sample KBSCornC52_FD_184301 | JGI IMG/M metagenome (GOLD analysis project Ga0207667, IMG submission 184301) | Corn rhizosphere microbial communities from Kellogg Biological Station, Michigan, USA - KBS Corn C5-2 (SPAdes) (version 2) | ecosystem: Host-associated > Plants > Roots > Rhizosphere > Soil ... | reverse complement strand
GTCTCTTCCCTTCGGCGAGAAAAACTAATGGAGGAGCTGGAGATCGAGGATCGCGGCCACGTCCGCAGGATCAAATCGCCGAGCGCCGCGGCAAGGCACAGGACGAGGTGCTCGAAGACATGGCCTCGCTCGATCGGCTGAGGAGAATGGTGGCGAATTTGCGCGGTGAGGAAATGTCGGGGGGGACCGGCCGCGTCGCCGAATTCCTGGGACTGGCCGAGCGCCGGCTGGCATCACGCGAAGCAGCGCTTTCCGCTTACGAGCAGCGTTTCGAGAAAAACAAGCTATTCGGCGACGATGATGATCAAGCCTTTCCCCCGCCCTATGGCTAGTAACTGGGGCAGATTTCCGTGCGCTGGGGCTATGCAAGATGGATCGAGTATGATTCACACTGCCGATGACTCGGCGTGGCACTGGCAAGCAAGAAGATCCGACGCTTACTGATGTGCGGCGTGTGATCGCTGCGCTGGTCGAAGAAATGGACGGCTTGCGCGAAGATGTGGTCACTCTTCAGACGCAGAATGGGCAGCTCAAGGCGGAGAATGGCGAGCTCCGGGACGAGATTGCGCGCCTGAAAGGCCTGCCGCCGCGTCCGAAGTTCAAGGGCAGGCCGTCGGGGATGGAGAAGGCGACGTCGAAGCCCGCGGGGAGTAAGGGCGAGAAGCGTGGCCGCGGCACCAAGCGCGACAAGCTGGCAGTGACGTCGGAGGTCAAGCTGAAGGCGCAGGTCCCGCCGGGATCACGTTTCCGGGGTTACGAGGATGTGCTGGTCCAGGATCTCCGGATCGCGGTGGAGGTGGTCCGCTATCGCCGTGAGCGCTGGGAGACCGCGACGGGCGAGCGGATCGTGGCGGCGATGCCGGCGGGGATTGCCGGCGGCTTTGGACCCGAACTCCGACGCTTCATCCTGGCCGGCCATTTCCAGGGGCAGGTGAACCAGCGAACGGCTGACGGCACTGCTGGCATGGGGCTCGAGATTTCGAAGCGGCAGGTGGTTCGCCTGCTCAGCCAGGATATCGAAGCGCTGGTGAGCGAGGAGCAGGACGTGCTGTGGGCGGGTCTGGAGACCGCGCGGTGGATCACGGTCGACGACACCGGCGCACGTCACGCCGGGCGCGATGGCGTGGTCACGCAGCTCGGCGACAATCGCTTCGCTGCCTTTCGGACGGGGCCTTCCAAATCGCGTCTCGCCTTTCTGGCGACACTGCGCAGCGGCCATGCCGACTTCGTCGTCGACGAGCAGGCCTTGGCCTATATGCGGGCGCGGGCGCTGGCGGGGCCGGTCATCGCCGTGCTCGAAGCGCATCCGACACGGCGCTTTGGCGATGAGGCGGCCTGGCAGGCGCATCTCGAGACGCTCGGGATCGACCGGCTCAAGGTCACGCCCGACCCAGTCAGGATCGCCACCGAAGGGGCGACGTGGGGCGCCATCAGGGCGCATGGCCTGTTGCCCGACACGGTGATCGTCTCCGACGACGCCGGTCAGTTCCGGCTGGCCGATCACGCGCTATGCTGGGTGCACGCGGAGAGACTGGTCTACAAGCTGCAACCGCCAATCCCGCCTTTCAAAAAGCCGTGGACCTGACCCGCACATTACTCTGGTGGTTCTACGCCGACCTCAAGGCCTACAAGCGCGAACCCGATCGCAAGCGGGCCAGGATGCTGCGCGCCCGCTTCGATCGGATCTTCACCAAGAACACCGGGTACGTCATGCTCGATCGGCTGTTGGCGCGCCTGCATGCACGCAAGGCCGAGCTGCTGCGCGTGCTCGACCGTCCCGACATCCCGCTGCACACCAACGGATCGGAAAACGACATCCGATCCGTCGTCACCAAGCGCAAAATCTCCGGCGGCACCGTCAGCGACCGCGGCAAGATCGCGCGCGATGTCATGCTCGGTCTCATCAAGACCTGCGCCAAGCTCAACGTCTCATTCTACCCGCGACATAGATGTTGAAGATCGTTGCTGGCACGGGAAGCGCCGGAAGTGGCAGGCCGGGGAAGCGCTCCGCCTCAATCGCCTTCAGCCGCTCGCCGTCCGGCTTGCGTAGCTTCGGGGTGTCGACCTCGACAAAGCTCGGGCAGAAGCCCTTCACGCAGGAGAAGTCTTTGTTGCAGGCGGACTGGTTGACTTTACGCTTGGTACCGAAAGCGGTCGGAAGCGGCTCGATTGCGATGCAATTTGATTGGACCGAGCAATCACCGCAACCCTCCCACACGCGAGGATTGATGAAGAGCCGCCGATTGGGATCCGGAAAGGCTCCACGCTTGCGACGACGACGCTTCTCGGCGGCGCAGGTCTGTTCGTAGAGGATCGCCGTGACGCCGGGCACGTCGCGCAATTCGCGCTGGACCGCATCGAGCGTGTCGCGATGGGTGATGCCTACCGGCGCCGGCAGCAATTGCGCGTCGCGCCTCTTATCGGGGTCATCACTGACCAGCCTGACCTGGCCGACGCCCTCGGCGAGCAGTTGCGCGGCGATCGCTTGCGGCGTCGGCGCGCCCTCGGCCGGCTGGCCGCCGGTCATCGCCACCGCATCGTTGTAGAGGATCTTGTAGGTGATGTTGGCCTTCGCCGCGACCGCGGCTCGGATCGCGAGCAGGCCGCTATGCTGGTAGGTGCCGTCGCCCAGATTCTGGAAGATGTGCTGAGTGTCGCTGAACGGCGCAGCGCCGATCCATTGCGCGCCTTCTCCCCCCATCCTGCGCTCATATTCGGCTCGCTGTGCGGGCCATGCGATAGTGGCGTCCCAGTTGAGTCCGTGGTGCGGCACGAGGTCAGTCGGATAGTGAAATTCTGGGCACGCTTCGGGCAGCTCGAAGCTGGCGGCACTTTCGACGACTTCGGCGATCGTCTTCATTCCGACCCAGACCCCGGCAAACCGCGACAAGGCAATGCCGGCTAGGCCGAACTCAAGAATGTCGGAGACGCTCGCGGGCTGGAGCACCGGCATCATGACCGATTGGAGAATGCCATCGGTCTGATGCGGGAAGATCGATGATTGCGCAGCATGATCGTCGCCGGCAATGGCAAGGACGCCCCCCAGCGGGGAAGTCCCGTACATATTGGCCATCCGGAAGACGTCACCCGTCCGATCGACCCCATTACCCTTGCCGTACCAGATGCCGAAGACGCCATCGACCTTGGTTGATCCGAAGGCCCGGTGCATCTGCGCGCCCCACAATGCGGTCGCGCCGAGATCCTCGTTGAGCGCCGGTTGGAAGGTGATGTCGTGCGCGTCGAGAAATTTGCCGGCTTTCCAGAGCTGCTGGTCGTAAGCGCCCAGCGGTGAACCGCGATAGCCGCTGATCAAGCCGGCCGTGGACAGGCCGCGGGCGCGATCGAACCGACGCTGCATCAGCGGCAGGCGCACGAGCGCCTGGATGCCGGTCATGAAGATGCGGCCGCTGGTCGCGCCGTAAATGTCGTCCAGGCTGAACAGCCGCGCTTCGATCATGGATAATCTCCCGGTTAGCAGAATAGCAGGGTGACAGCGGTCGATCTTACCAAATTGGCCTTCACATGATTTACCTACTGGTTGTTATCACTATTAAACCGGGTAATTTGCAGTGGAATCACCTCAGTCGGTTCGACTCGATCGCATCGATCGACGCATCCTGGGTGCGTTGGCGGAGGACGGCCGGATGTCCTGGAGCGATCTGGCCCAGCGCGTCGGCTTGTCGACGACACCGACGTTGAGGCGGGTTAGACATCTCGAAGAGAGCGGCGTGATCCAGGGGTATCGGGCGGAACTGGATGCCGGTCGCCTGCTCGGGCCGATGCCGGTGTTCATCACCATCGTGATGGAACGGCGGCGCCGCGACGCTTTGGAAGCGTTCGAAAGTGCGATCGCCAAGATACCGGAGGTGACGGCCGGCTATCTGATGAGCGGGGGCAACGACTACATGCTCCACGCTTTCGTGCGAAGCCTCGACCACTATCGCGATCTGCTCGCGAAGCTGACGGACATGGAGCCGATTAGTCATATTCAGTCCAGCTTTGTGCTGAAGAGCTTCCTGCAGCGCTCCGTGCTGCTGGTCGAAGGTGACTGACCTGTCCGGCCATGCCGCGGGTACGCTATGGCGCGGTCGAGGCGGTTGCCAGCGCATTCGCACGGCCCAGCCGATGTTCGTGCCACACGATGTAAAAGGCGCTGAGGATGATGATCGGCGCGCCGACCCAGGTCATCGGCGCGGGCAGGACGTGAAACAGGGCCCAGCCAAACAGCGTCGCCCAGATGAGGCCCGAATAGTCCATCGGGACCACGACCGAGACCGGCGCCAGCATCAGCGACGTCGTCATCGTCAACTGCCCCACCGCACCGATCAGGCCGATGCCGATGAGCATCGCCAACGTCGTCGCATCGTGCTTTTCCATCATCCACAGATAGAGCGGCAGCAACGGCACCATCGATAGGATGGAGAAATAGAAGACGATCGTCGCCGGGGGTTCGCTCGACCCCATGCGGCGGATCAGGATGGAGATGCTGGCGAGCAGGAGCGCCGCGGCAAGTCCGCTCAGCAACCCGATGAGCGGGATATGCCCCGAGCCCGGCTGCGCGATGATGACGACGCCGATGAAACCGACGGCCACCGCGCTCCAGCGATGGACGCCGGTTCTTTCACGAAGAACGAGGGCGCCGAGTATCGTCGCGAAGATCGGGACGGTGAATTGCAACGTCGTCGCTTCCGCGAGCGGCAGCAGCAGCAGCGTCGAGAACACGAACGTCATACTCGACAGACCGACGACGCACCGCAGGGCGTGCGCCGGCAGTCGTCGGGTGGCCAGCGTCCGCACCCCCGGACCCATCGCGACCCAGGCGACGACCACGGGTATCGAACCCGCCTGCCGAAAGAACAGCAGCTCGACTAACCCGGCGCCGCGCGCCTCCGTCAGCTTAATCAGCGCACCCATCGTCGCGAGTGCCAGGACCGAGACGAGGCGAAAGGCGAGGGCGGGCAGGACACGATCCGTCACGGTCATGCCCGGATGCGGGGAAAGCTCGACGCCATCCGCCGATCACGATCGGCACGGTGTTTCGTCATACGCAATTCGACGATGTCGCCGACGTCGTACGCGGGGCGCGCGAACGCCTGGTCGCCGAACGGCGGTGGAACTCGGGCCGGAACGCCCGGAGGCGGGGCCATCGAGCCGACCGGCCGCTCGAACGATGCGTCGATCACTAGAGGCTCGCGCGCGACGCGTCGGTATCCCTGTCCGCGACGCTTGCCCGAACCCCCGGAATGTAGCGGTCGAGCCAGTCGACAATGCGTGCTGCGCTGTCGATATAAGCCGGATACCCGCGCAGGCTGTGGCCGTCGTTCGGATAGACTGCCAACGCTGCGTCGACACCCGCCTCCGAAAGCGCGCCGAAGAATTCGACCGCTTGGTTGGTTGGCGTGTTCTTGTCGCGCCCGCCCGCGAGAACCAATGTCGGCGTCGTCGCGCCATTGGCGAAAAATACCGGGCTGCGGTCGAAATACTGGCCGCCTGCCTCGCGCGGCGAACCCTTCAGGAACGCTTCGTCGAACCAGGGGATCTGCGAGGCGAAATGCTGGCTGTACCAGTTGCTGACCGGCGAGATCGGGACTGCCGCGGCAAAACGCCGGGTCCGCACGACCAGCTGAGCGCTCATAAAGCCACCGTAGCTCGTTCCGGAAACCGCGACACGCTCGGGATCGACGATCCCTGCCGCCACCAGATGATCGATGCCGGCGAGATAGTCGTGCATGTCCTCGCCGCCCATGTCCTCCTTGACCATGCGGGCAAAGCGCTGTCCCCGCCCGCTCGACCCGCGTGGATTGGGGAGGAGAACGGCAAAGCCTCTGTCGACGAGGATCGGAGCGGCGCGAAGGTTCGCGAGATATCGGTTGCGATGCGCCGACACCGGTCCGCCGTGAATGTCGACGAACAGCGGAAGCTGATTCGGCTCGCCGTCCGGAAGAATGAGCCAGCCGTCGATTTCCAACCCGTCGCGCGCGGTCCAGCGGAGATGGCTCATCACCCCCGGCACAGAGAAATCGGCGGACGGCGCGAATTCGGCGAGAATTTCCGGATCGCCACCCGACAAGCGTACGATCGCCGGCGGCGATGCATAGCCTTCGATCACCGACAGCGCGGACTTCTCCCCGACCGAAAGGGCCCGCGGCGTCCAGCCGCCGATCGTGAGCTGGTCGGAGACCCAAAGATGGTGACAATCCCCGGTCACGACATCGACTTCGCCGACGATCGTCTGCGCCTCGCGCAGCCCCGCAAAAAGGATACGACTGGCGGTGCGCCAGTGGATATCGGTGACCTCCAGCCCGTCGAGGTCCACCGTCCGGACGGCACCGGCGTCGTTAACGACGAGCGAGCCGCAGACCAGCCCGCGATCGCTGCAGAACGCCTCGATCGCCGCCCAGCGCTGTCCATCCGGGGCGCTCGCGGGCATGCCCACCTGATCCGACGGCTGATGGCGCGATCGTTCCTCGCCCGTGACGGCGTCGAGGATGCGGACGCTTGCCGTGTACCAGCTCCCTTCACTGTGATGGTCGCTCGCCACCACGAGGAGGGCATCATCACCGGACCAGACCGCTTCCCAGACATTGACGGGCGGCTCCGTGACCGCGACCAGCGCGGCGGTCCGGTCGGACCAGCGATACAGACGGCGCCAGAGGTTCGCTGCGTCGGTGGTCGTCACTTCAGGCAACCAGGATGCTGCCGATCCAGCGGCCCGCATGGCATAGCCGCCTTCGACGCCCGACACGTCCGCGGCAGGATCGGCGACCAGCAGCAACAGAGTCTCGCCGTTTGGCGACCACGCCAGCGCTTCGATGCGGCCATCGACCTGTATGCGTTCGAGCGATCCCGTCCCCGAGATCACCGCGAGCTTCTCGCCATTGGAGCCGATTTCGACGTACGCCGCACGGCCATCGGGGGCATTTCGATAGAGACGGCCATGGGCAATCTGCTCGATCGTGTTGTCCGGCTGGTTGAGTCGATAGATGGCGTTCGACGGACCATCTTCGAGCGTGCCGTTGAACGATTGACCGGAGAAAAAGATGGCCTGTCCGTCCGGCGCCACGTCGAGATCCGTCGCCGTCCAGACGGCGGCTTCGCCCGAACGGAACAGGCGTTCGTAGAATGTGTCGACGGCCCTGGCTGCGGTCGTGTCGCGAATATCGTGCTGCATCAAGACCTCAGAAAAACGGTGACGGCGATCGCGCCGTCATTCATGGGAAAACCGATGAGCGGATACGCTCAGGTGGACGGTTCGTCTGACGCAGGTGCTTCGCCGGTATCTGCCAACGCGGCCCGCCAGTCCGGCGCGCCGGTCAGGGCCGGCAGCAGGAAGCGCAGCGCACGCCGCGACGCCCCGCCGGTGACCGAGCCGTGCGTCTCACCTGGGAACACGGCCAACTCGGTCTCCGCGCCAAGATGGGCGACTGCCGTGCGCATCCGCATCGCGTTGCTGATGATGGCGAAGTCGGCGAACATCGACCCCGGATCTTCCTCCAGCCCGCCTGCCGACAGGAACACGCGCGTTCCCGGAGACAGATGACCCCGGGGCAGGTTCTGGATGAGCTGGACGATCGAGCCATCTCCCTGCTGGCGGACGATCGCGCCATCGACCGGGGTTTGGGGATCGACAAGCATCGGACTCATCATGGCATAGCCCTGGAACAGTTCCGGCCGCTGCGACAGGACGAAGGCGGAAAAATGGCCGCCCGCCGAGGTGCCCAGAAGAACCCGCCGAGCAACGCCGCCGCCGGCAAACCTGCTTTCGACACTCGGAATGACATGATCGGCGATGGCGGCGAGGAACGCGTCCGCGCCACCGAACTCGAAACTGCCATAAGCGCCGGCGTCGAACCTGCGGCGCGGTCCGCGATAAAAATCGAGAAAGCGGCGCTTGGTGACGAAAGCGAGATTACCGGTCTCCTCCGCATAACCGATGCCGACGACGATCGAGGGGGCAAGGTCTCCGCCAAAACTGCCGACGCGCGCAGCATCGGCGAGCGTCCCGAACAGATAGTCCGCGTCCGTCACGTACGCCATCGTCGGGGGAATATCGGGGTTGCCGCCGATCGCGGGCTGCACGGGCCGCGCAATCGAAATCCGCAACGTCGTTCCCAGTCCCGGCGGGGAAATCGTGAAGACGTCGATGCCAGGCAATCCGTCCGACGCCGGGGTCAGATCAACAGGAGCTTTCATGCTCATCTCCATCTGGTGCTACGCTCACCGACGCAGCGTGGTGACGTCCTTCGCATAACATACATAAATGCACAATACCTCACCTTCGGTTGGGAAGTGCCTCGCGGCGTGCGTTCGCTGTCTTCAGGTGCGCCATGCCCTGAAATGCCGCGGTACAAATGGCTTCATTTTGTCCTGGCTGAGCCGATTTAAATGCAATTCTGCACAGTTTTCCAGATCTTAATACGGCATCTGCGCGCACAGGGTATCAATGCCCTAAGAATACGCGATAAAACCGTGGCCTGACCAACGCTGGGCCGTCTGACGTGCGCGGCAGCCAATCAAATTTTTCCGCAATTCTCCGAGTTGCGTGCATCATTCAGGTGTGCATAAATAGACCGAACGAGGAGATGATGTTTGTGACGAGTCGGTATTCTGCTGCGTCGCTCATTCGGGAAGGCCTGAATCGCCAGCGGGGATGGACACCGGCGTGGGGCGAGCCCGAACCAAAAGCGCGTTACGACGCCATCGTCATCGGCGGTGGCGGGCACGGATTGGCGACGGCTTATTATCTCGCCAAGAATCACGGCATCAGAAACGTCGCTGTTTTGGAGCGCGGGTGGATCGGCGGCGGTAACACGGGCCGAAACACGACGATCATCCGGTCAAACTATTTTTATCCGCAAACTGCCGCATTTTTCGAGTTCTCGCTCAAGCTCTACGAGGGCCTGTCGCGCGATCTGAACTATAATATCATGTTCTCGCAGCGCGGGATGTGGATGCTGGGCCATGACCGGCATGGAATGGAAATGCTGCGTCGAAGCGCCAATGCGATGCTTTTGAATGGCATCGATGCGGAATTGCACGACGGTGCCGCCGTCCGGAAGCACATACCCGGCCTGAATGACGATCCCCGCTTCCCTATTCTGGGTGGCATGAACCAGCCTCGGGGCGGCAGCGCGCGCCACGACGCCGTTGTCTGGGGCTATGCGCGCGCCGCTTCCGCACTCGGCATCGACATCATTCAGAATTGCGAGGTCAGCGAATTCCTGATGGAGAACGGCCGTGTGCTGGGCGTCAAGACCAACCGCGGCACGGTTCATGCGGATCGCGTGGGCATGGCTGTCGCCGGCCATTCGACCGACCTTGGCCGCAAGGCCGGTGTACGGCTCCCGATCAGTTCCTATGCGCTCCAGGCCTTCGTGTCGGAGCCGGTAAAACCATGTCTCGACACGGTGATTCTGTCGCCGGCCACCGGCACGTATCTCAGCCAGTCCGACAAGGGTGAATTGGTGATCGGGGCAGGGCTCGACATGTTTCTGTCCTATGCGCAGCGCGGAAGCCTTCCCTGGATGGAGCGTGCCGCCGCCGGCGTGGTCGAGCTCTTCCCGGCCTTCTCACGACTTCGCTTTTTGCGCCAATGGGCAGGAATCGTCGATGTGACACATGATTCCACGCCGATCATCGGTGCGACCCCGCTCGACGGATTCTACGTGAATTGCGGCTGGGGGACAGGTGGCTTCAAGGCGATCCCCGCCGGCGGCTGGTGCCTGGCGCACGTCATGGCAACCGGGGAATCTCATCCGCTGACCGCCGAGTTCGGTCTGGACCGTTTCACTTCGGGGGCGCTCATCGATGAAGCCGCTGCCTCCGGCATTGCGCATTGAAGGCCCCGTTATGCTGCTGATCGACTGTCCAAATTGCGGCCCGCGCGCCGAGATCGAATTCCGGTGCGGGGGCGAATCGCACATCGAACGCCCCGGTCCCCATGGCCAGGTATCTGACGAAGCGTGGGCGGACTATTTGTTCTACCGGCAAAATCCCAAGGCCGAGCATCGCGAGCGCTGGCATCATGCCGCGGGATGTCGAGGATGGTTCAACGTGGCGCGGGACACGGTCAGCCACGCTATCACCCATGTCTATGCGATGGGCGCATCGGCTTCCCAGGGGACGCCGGAATGAGCGCGATGCGCGGCCCCGGCGGCGTCACGATCGATCGCGGCAAGAACCTCAACTTCACCTGGGAAGGCCGCCCGTATCGCGGCTTCGCGGGCGACACTCTGGCGTCCGCGCTCGTCGCTAACGGCGTGTCCGTCATCGGTCGGAGTTTCAAATATCATCGTCCGCGAGGGCTGATCGCTGCGGGTCTTGAAGAGCCCAATGCCATCGTCCAGCTCGAACTCGGTAACCAGACAATCCCGAACGTGAAGGCGACACAGGTCGAACTTTACGAGGGTCTCGTTGCCGGGCCCGTCAATGCGAGGCCAAGTGTCAATTTCGACCTGATGGCCGTCAATTCGTTGTTCAAACGCTTCATTCCGGCTGCGTTCTATTACAAGACATTCATGTGGCCGGACTGGCACTTGTTCGAGCCATCAATCCGCAAGGCGGCCGGCCTCGGCATCGCGCCGGAAGAACGCGACCCCGACACCTATGAACACAAGTTCGCCCATGTGGACGTTCTGATCATCGGTTCGGGCGCAGCCGGGCTGGCCGCAGCCGAGGCTGCCACGTCGGTTGCCGGAAACGAGCGCGTGCTGCTTGTCGAGGCCGATGTCGAATTCGGCGGCGGTGTGCTCAGCGCGACCCAGCCGATAGGCGGTATGTCGCCGATGGACTGGCGCGCGGCCGCGCTTGCACGATTAGCAGCCAAGCCAAATCTCGTGATGCTCAATCGTGCCATGGCGTTCGGTTTCTACGATCACGGGCTTGTCGCGATTCACGAGCGCCTCACCGATCACCTTCCGCTGGAAAAGCGCAGCGGCCCCCGCCAGCGACTGTGGAAGGTGCGCAGCAGGAGCGTCGTGCTTGCAACCGGCGCATTCGAACGGCCGATCGCCTTTTCCGGCAACGATCTTCCCGGCGTCATGCTCGCGTCGGCTGCACAGACCTATGTCCGGCGTTTCGGCGCGATTCCCGGAAACGATGTCGTGGTCTGCACGAACAACGACAGCGCCTATGCCGCTGCGTTCGCGTTGCAGGATGCGGGGAGCACGGTGCGCGCGATCGTCGATACCCGCGATCACGGGGGACCGCACGGCGTCGAAGCGCGCGCACGCGCCATCAACATCATTCTCGGCCATGCGCCGCACAAGGCGTCGGGACGCCGCCGCGTGTCGGAATTGCGTATCGCCTCGCTGGACGGACGGCACACGCGTCGCCTGGGTTGCGACACCGTCCTGACGTCCGATGGCTGGAATCCCGCCGTTCATCTCCATTCGCAGTCGGGAGGTGCGCTCGCGTACGACGATGCCCTGCGAACGTTTCTGCCGGCGAAGCCAGCACAAGACACGATAAGCGTCGGCGCAGCGGCAGGCATTTTTGATACCCAAGCCGCAATCGCCGCGGCGCACGCAGTCGTCCGCGGGGAGATCGCGCCCCCGGTTGCACCGGTTCCCGTCGGACCGACCCGGCATATTGCCGATGGCGATGCCGATGCCGCGACGTCCTGGGTGGATTTCCAGAATGATGTGACGGTCGGTGACGTTCAGCTGGCCGCGCGGGAGAACTTCCGTTCGGTCGAACATCTCAAGCGCTATACGACGCTCGGCATGGCGTCCGACCAGGGCAAGACGTCCAATATCTCGGGCATACATGCGCTTGCAGGCCTCATCGGAAAAGCGCCCGAAAAGATCGGTACGACAAAATTCCGGCCGCCCTTCGATCCGGTGACGATCGGCGCATTCGCCGGTCGCGCCCGTGGCGCGGATCTCATGCCGCTCGCCCAGCCGCCGGCGCACGACGCGCAGCTGGCATTGGGCGCGCACGTCGAACCCTATGGGGGGTGGCTGCGCGCCGCATATTTCGCACCCGGCGGTGAAAGCGAAGAGCAGGCGCTCGAGCGCGAAGTGGATGCCGTACGAAACCGCGTTGGGCTGTTCGATGCATCGACGCTCGGAAAGATCGAGGTCAAGGGTCCCGATGCCGCCGAATTCCTGCAGCGGATGTACGTCAACGGCGTGCGAAATCTCAAGGTCGGCAATTGCCGTTACGGGCTGATGTTGAACGAACATGGGATCGTCTACGACGACGGCGTGTTCGCCCGGCTGGCCGACGACCATTTCCTCGTTGGCACCACAAGCGGACATGCCGCCGCCATTGCCGACATGTTTCTCGAATGGTTGCAGTGCGAATGGACCGACCTGCGGGTCGTCGTGGAAAACGTGACAACCTCATGGGCGGTTATGAACGTCGCCGGTCCCCACGCACGCACGGTGCTTGCAGAGGTCGGCACCGATATCGACCTGTCGGCAGAAGCCTTTGCACATATGACGTTTCGGACCGGTACGGTCGGCAATGTGTCAGCGCGGATCCAGCGGGTCAGTTTCACCGGCGAACTGTCGTACGAAATCTCGGTGCCCTGGCGCTACGGCGCCTCACTCTGGAACGAATTAATGCGCTGCGGAGCCAAGTTTGGCATCGCGCCCTTCGGTGTTGAGGCCTTGATGGTCATGCGGGTCGAAAAGGGCTTTCTGCACGTCGGTTCGGACACCGACGGGACCACCTATCCCCAGGATCTGGGCTTCGGCGGCATCATCGCCAAGAAGCCGGACGACTTCGTCGGACGACGCTCGATCATGCGCCGTGAGGCCACGCGTACCAATCGGCGTCAGCTGGTCGGGCTCGAGGTCACTGACGGCGCGGGGCCGCTGGTGGTCGGGGCACATGTTCTCGGGCGTGACGAACTGAAAACCCGCGCAACCCAAGGGTGGGTTACGTCGAGCGTTCAGTCGCCGACGCTCGGCCGCCCAATCGCGATGGCACTGATCGAACGCGGCATCGAGCGCATCGGCGAAGCCGTTCGTATCTGGCACCTCAATACGGAACGATCCGCGAAGATTGTGGACCAGCGCTTCTACGACCCTGCCGGAAAGCGAGTTCATGGCTGATTTCAACGCCCCCGTTACATCGCTCCGCTCGGCAGACCGGGCAGCCGACTTCATCACGGCAGAACTGGAACTTCTGGTCGAAGATGGACTGGGCATTGCGAAGCTGCAGATCTGGGGCCCCGACTGGGACAAGGGTTTTTCCGACCTGCTCGGTTGCCCGCCGCCCAGGAAGGGTACGCAAAGCGCCTCGGGCGGACTGACGATCGCTTGGCTCGCTCCTGGCGAATGGTTGCTGATCGGCGACGAACCGGCGGTCGCAACACGCACCGGCGATATTGCGCCGCGCCTGCCCAGCGAAGCCCTGATCACCGATCTGACGCACGGGCGAACCTCGCTTCTGTTGAGCGGCAAGAACGCCCGCGGGGCTTTGGAAGCGCATTGCCCACTCGACCTGTGGCCTACCAAATTCTGCGAAAATCTTGTCGCGCGGTCGCTGTTGGGTGACGTCGGGGCCTTTGTCGCTCGATTGCCGGACCGCGCCGACGGTCCCTCGTTCAGAATCATCGTCGATCAAACAATGGGTATTTATGCCGCCCGGCTGCTTGTTGCGTCGGCATCCGCACCAGGAGTTTTTGCGTGAACAACGACCTCGTCTTGCGTTTTCGTGCCGACGATCGTCCCGGTATCGTGGCACGAGTTACATCGCTTCTCGCCGGACTGGGTGGAAACATCAAAACCGCGGTGGTGCATGGTGACCCTGATACCGGCGGCTTCTTCTGCAGGATGGAATTTGGCAGCCCGATCGGTATCGACGCGTTGACCGACGAATTCCGGCCGGTCGCCGACGAGCTCGGCCTCATGTGGAGCATTCACGATGTTGCGCGAAAGATGCGCGTTCTCATTGCGGTGTCCAAATTTGGTCACTGCCTGATCGACCTCATCCACAAACAGGAAATCGGTCAGCTCCCGATCGAGATCGTCGGGGTCGTCTCGAACCACGATACGATGCGAAAAACCGTCGAATGGCACAATTTGCCGTACCATCATCTTCCGATGACGAATGGCAAGGAGGCACAGGAAGCGCGCTTCATGGATCTGGTCACCAGTACCGGCGCGGAGCTGACCGTTCTCGCACGCTATATGCAGATCCTGTCGGACGATTTCTCGCAGTGGCTCGATGGACGATGCATCAACATTCATCACAGCTTCCTCCCGAGCTTCAAAGGCGCAAAGCCCTACCACCAGGCGCACGTGCGCGGCGTAAAACTCATCGGTGCTACGGCGCATATTGTCACGGCCGACCTCGATGAAGGTCCGATCATCGAGCAGGATGTGCGACGTGTCGATCATGCCGTGACGGCTGACGACATGGTCGCCATCGGCCGCGAGATCGAGGCTTCGGTCCTCAGTCGGGCTGTCGGCTGGCACGCCGAACACCGCATCTTCAAGAACGGCAGCAAGACCGTAGTGCTTTGACTCTGAATCAAGTCTCGAAATCAATGGCCGGCAAGTATGTTTTCATTGTCAATCCGGGTCCCAAAGGTCCCGTCCAAGCGGTCACGAACGACAGCGCGATCGTCACCGACGCGATGATGATGCAAATTCTGGCAAAGCGGGCAACCGCCTGGACGAGCGCATCCGCCATGACCGCGTCGGCATGACGTCGCGCTTTTTCGATACCGCGAGACGGTCGCGCGTCCCGGTGTTCGACAGACCATAAACGGGGAGATTGCTGGCATGGCGCACATGGTTCCTACCAAATCCGCTATCTGGCTGCTGCTTCTTGCGTCATTGCTGACCGCGCTCAACTTCTACGACCGTTATGTGATCAGCATCGTCGTGCAGGACCTCAAGACGACGTTCTGGCTGAGCGACACGCAGATCGGGCTGCTGTCGGGGATGGCGTTTGCGCTCGTTTACTCGATCGCCTCGATACCCGTCGCGCGCTATGCCGACGGAGGACGTCATGCACGGGTGCTGGGCGTCGCGGCATTGATCTGGTCTGCCATGGCCGGGGCCTGCGGGCTGGCGACCGGGTTCTGGACGTTGCTGATCGCACGGTTCGGTGTCGGGTTGGGCGAAAGCGGTGGCGGCCCCACGACGCACGCCCTGATCGCGCGCAACTTCGGCCCGAACTGGCGCGGCACCGCCTTTGGCGTGATCGGTCTCGCCGGGACCACCGGGGCGATCGTGGCACTGAGCGGCGGCGGAACGATCGCGCACATGTTCGGGTGGCGGACAGTCTTTTATATGGGTGCGGTTCTCGGAATCCCGATCGCGCTCATTCTGCTGCTGACCGTCAAGGACGTCCGGCCTGCGGATGGCGCGCCCGCTCAGCCGAAAATGCGGTTCGGCGAGGCAATGCAGTCGTTGCGCAGCCGCCGTGCATATGTGTGGCTTTGCGTCGGGATGGCGATGGCAGCGCTCGGGCCCTATGGACTGACCGCTTGGATGCCCGCCTATCTAATGCGCCACTTCGACCTCAATTCGCAGCAGGTCGGCACCACCTATGGCTTCACCGTCGGGATAGCGACGCTTGTCGGTACCGTCCTAGGTGGCGTGATGGGCGACTGGCTCAACCGGCGCGACGTCCGTGCACCCCTGTGGCTGTTCATCGCGTCGTTCGGCCTTGCCGCGCCGGTCCAGATCGGCGTGTTTATGGCGAAGGATTATAATCCCGCCCTGTTCCTCGCCGTGATCCACGCGGTCATCGCCATGATCTGGGTAAGCCCGTCCTATGCCTTTGTTCAGGCCTTGGCCGGTCCGAAGCTTGGGGCGACCGGCTCTGCGGTCTACAATATGTGCCTCAACCTTGTCGGCCAGGCGCTAGGACCCTTCCTCGTCGGGTTCTTCAGCGACGCGCTCGCACCTGCCCATGGAGCAGACAGCCTCCGGCTGGCACTCATCATCGTGACATGCTCGTTCGTGCCGGGTGTCGCGTGCTTCGTGTTGGCAACGCGAACCGCAAAAGAAGATATCGCAGCCGCGAATGCCGCCTAGGCCCGCGTTAGCGCTTTCATGCGTGCGCTGTTCTCGCCGTTTCGGGCGGCGGCAAGCACACCGTGACCGCAAAGGATCTCGATATACGTACTTCGAGCGCGACGGCGTTCGGCGATGCTCTGTCGGACGCCGATCGCGTAATAGCCGATCTGATGATAATAGAAGACACGCGCCCGGGTAGCCGCCTCGTCGTTATCATATCCGAGAGTTTCGAATGCCTTCGTCAACGCTTGCAGCCGCTCGCGGTCGGCGCGTTCGATGGCCCAGGCCGCCCTCTGATCTGACCGCGCCCATTCCCGGACGGCAAGGTCGAAACGATCGTCATAGCCATCGGATTCGATCAGACGCGTGATCATGCGGTCGAACCATTCGGCGGCATCGAAAGGACGCGGCCCGGGAGCCGTTTCAGGCAGGAAGCGGCACTCCTTTTCCCAATGCTGCAAAAGCTGTTCGAGGAGATCGTCACGATCCTTGAAATTATGGTAGAAGCCTCCGCGGGTCACGCCGAGCCGATTGGCCAAACGATCGACCTTGACGCCGCCCAACCCCTCCTCGACGAGCGACTGTCGTGCCGTGTCGATCCACATGTCGGCTGTCACTTTTGCCGTTCGCGCCATCGTGTCTCCATTCGGCGGTACGGAAGAGAACTCCGCCGCCTTCATCAGCCTTCGTAAGATTGAAGCTCAATGCAAGCCTCTGGATCGTTGATGCGCGAAAATAGACGCCCATTGATACCGTTGCCATAACAAATTGTGCAGTTATGTATGGTGTGCGGACTGGCGGGAGTGTGACGATATGCGGAATGCATCGCAGCCGCGCCGTCGCGTCAGCGGGGCGTCGGCTTGACCCGGCCGCGCGTCTCCCGCCGGACGCGGTCCGCCGTGCTGGCCTGGTACTCACTGGTCGTCCTGATCATCGCCGTGGTATTCGGCTTTATCGATCGGCAGATCATCGTCCTCGTCGTCGAACCGATGAAGCGTGATCTCGCGCTCGACGATTTGCATATCGGAACGCTGCAAGGACTGGCGCCGGCGCTGGTCGCCGTCCTCGCCGGTTTCCCGCTGGCATGGCTCGCCGACCGCATGGACCGCCGGTGGCTGCTGGTTGCTTGCATCCTCTTCTGGTCGGCTGCGACCGCAGCTCGTGGACTGGCGGGGAGCTTTGACGAGATGCTCGTTCTAACAACGGGCATTGCAGTCGGTGAAGCCGCGCTGACGCCGATCGTCTACTCGCTCATCCCGGACCTGTTCTCCGGGCGCACACGCCAGCTCGCCAATTTCATATTCTTCGGGGCGATCATCGCCGGCATGGGTCTCGGCCTGATGCTTGGCGGAGCCGCGCTGACCCTCATCGATCAGCTGCGTCCTTCGTTGCCGCTCGAATTGCAATCGCTTGCGAGCTGGCGTCTCGCCTGTTTCCTCGTGGCAGCGCCCGGGCTGATCGTCGCGCTGATGGCGATCCCCATTCCGGCCACGCGCGTAAACCGAAGCGCCGCCACGTCGGCAACCACGACACCCGTCCCTCCGCTCTGGCCGTTCCTGAAGGAAAACGCGAAAGCGATATCGCTGATCTTCGGCGGGATCGGCGTCTATGGATCGGCCCTGGGCATCATGACCAGCTGGCTGCCTATCGCGATCATGCGCGATCTCGGCACACCGGCGTCCTCTGTGGGAATCCGGTTCGGCGCGATTTTATCGACGTCCGCGCTCCTTGGCATCGGACTGGCTGCGGTCACCGCCGGATTCTGGCGGCGTAACGCACCGCAGGCGCATATCATTCGTGCGATGAGTGTCGCAATGGCACTCGCCACCATCCCGACCGCTTTGCTCGCATGGGCGACATCGCTCGAGCAGGTCTATCTCCTCGGTGGCGCCCTTCTCCTCCTGTTCTTTGCTGGCACGGCTTTCTCGCCGACACTGCTACAGGAGTTGCCGCCGGCGCCGCTCCGTGCGCGGTTCTCGGCCGTGAGCATGATCATCTACACGATCGGCATCGCGGGCGGCCCGATGGCGGTCGGTGCAATCTCGAAATATCGCGGCGAGTCGCAGGGCTTGCTAGTGATCGTCGCGGTGTTCGGTGCCGTCGCACTTGCGCTCTCCGCCGCGCTCCTCGCGCTGTCGGAAAAATCCTTTGTGGCGATGCAGGCGAGGAATGCGCCGGATCAGTAGGCCGCGGCCTGCCCATTCGTATAGCTCGGCGAGATCGCGGTTAGCGCGCCGGTTTCGGTGTCGCGCTGAATGGCGACCCACAGACCTTGGGCGAAGCGCGCGTCGACCGGCGCGACGCGGCGGATGTCCAGACCCGTCTCGGCGAGCACATGGTCGGGAAATTCGCCGTCGATCACGCGCAGTATCGGCTTGGTCACATCGCTTCCCGGCGCAAGCGGCAGGAGCAGGCGCGCCGCATCGGCTGCCTCGACGATCGTCATGCCATGATCGATGACATTCAACAGCGACATGGTGGTCTGGTAATGCAGTCCGACGCCCATCGACGACCAGGCAATCTCGGGTTTGCCGTCCTTCAGTATGAGGCCGAGCTCGATCGGATTGGGCAACTGCGCACCGCGCGGGGTCGCGGCGACCTTGATCTGCATATAGGATGCGGGGTCACCGATCGAGATACCATCGACCACGATCGCCGTACGGCCCCAGGTCAGGCAATTGATGGAATGGCAGAGCGAAACCATGTTTCCGTCCGCGTCGATCGCCACGACATCGTCCGAATGCGCCTGTTGCGCGCGGAACGTGACAGGCGAACGGGTGTCGAGCACCGACCACAACACGTTCGCATTGTCCTGTGTCAGCCGCGAGGCGCGGCTCATGTCGGTACCTGGGCAGAGCGCTTCCTGCTCGCTCTGGCTGCGGCCATAGCCGATACCGATCGCCGAACAGCTCTTCGCGATCCGCACGAGGCTATCGCCCGATTTCGACCAGTGCGGCCTGTCCCGGAGCCCGGCGGCGGTGGCGAGGTTCAGCGCCTCCACAAGCGCGACGGAACCTTCGCAGGGTTCGCCGAGCAACGACAACGTGCGGTCGCCACGGTCGACGATGATCGGTTCGGACCAGATCGGCTCGTACCGTTCGAGGTCCTCCATCGTCATCTTGCCGCCGTCGGCTTGAATCGCCGCCACGCACCGCGCAGCCCATTCCCCGGAATACATGTAATCGGCGCCTTCCGCCGCAATCCGCCGGAGCGTTTCGGCAAGGGCCGGCTGGCGAAAGTGATCGCCTTCCTTGTAGGTCGAGCCGTCCGCCTTGTAGAAGATCGCGCGTGTTTCCGGCAGCCGCGCGAGATCGCGTTCGCGTGAGGCTATGTAGCGCGCCAGACCCGGCGATACCGCAAAGCCGTCATCTGCAAGCTCGATCGCCGCCTCGAAGAGCCGCGCGAACGGCAGTTTGCCGTATCTGCGATGCGCGTCTTCGAGCCCGCGCATGAATCCGCCGACAAGTGCGGTCCGGCCGGATGGCTCGGCATCGCCCATCATCTCGGCCATCGTATCGGCGCCAGGGTTGACGTTGCCGGGAATCGATAAGGGGTCGTCTTCACCGAGAACCGTGTTCCAGCTGGCGTTGAGCGATGTCGTCTCACCGGTCGCCGCGTCGTAATGGAGCAGGTGAAGTATACCGAAGAAACTGATGACGGCTCCGCCGGCCAGAACGATCTGGGTCAATGCGGTCGCAAGGGCCGCGTCCATCGCCGAGCCGCCTTGGCGCAGGGCTTCGAGACCAACGCGGGAGGCGAGCGCATGCAGTGCGGTCGACACCGCACCATGTGCGCCTTGCGCCGGTGGGTTGCCGGGCAACGGTGCCTGTTGGATCGCCCACCACCGGTGCTGCTCTTCGTCCGACCATCCCGATGGTGCGAGCGTTGTCGATGACGACATCGGCTGTGTTCCTTGCGACACCGGCTTCACCTCTCCGATGGGGTTGAGTCAGGCGGCGATGCCGTCTGCCACCGCGCAGCGGCGCGGATCGGCAATAGCGGTCAGCGTGCCGGTCGCTTCGTCTCGGGCGATGACCGAAAAACTGCCCATGTGATAGTCGTAGCCCCCCACGACGCCGACCCGAACGCCGAGCTTGTGAAGATCTTCCACCACCCCCGCGGAGAGCCTGTCTTCGATCACCACGCCGCGGTTTTCGCTCATCGGGAGCATGCGCGGTGCGTCGACGGCGGCATAGGGATCGAGTTTGAAGTCGAGCAGATAGGTGAGGACCTGCGGGAGCGTGCAGAAGATGCTTCCGGGCGACCCTGCCGAAAAGACGGGTTTGCCGTCCTTGAGGACGAGCGTGTTGCCGATGATACAGCGCGCCTTCGCGCCCTTGATGAGGGTCGCATCCATCATGCTTTGGAGATGACCGAAGGTTGCGTGGCTCCCGACCATCGGTACGCCGCCGATGACCTGGCCCGGGATACCGGAACCCTGCAAGGTGTCCATCATCTGCACCCAGTTACCTTCGGCGTCGACGACAGCGAGTTCGCACGAACCGCTCGGCTGTTTTTCGTCATGTTTCGACAGTCGTGGTTTGCCGGCGGCACCCAGAAAGCCTGAATGTGGGCCGCTACCATCACCGTCACCCGACAGCCGGATATGCTCGGACAAGTCGACTTTCGGCCGGGAGCCGCGGATGAGCTTGGCCAAATGGGCGTGATAATCGTCGTCGAGAACGGCATCGCGCGGGACGTCGTAGATCTGGTCGTCTTGCGCGTATTCCCAATGCCGCTGGCCCTGACGCAGCGCATGACCCATCGCCCACCAATGTTCCGCCGATCCCGGCGCCATATCGCGAATGCCAAGATGTTTCAGGATACCAAGCGCGACGCCCGTAAAGAACCCCTGCGCCTGGGGCGGTCCCAGCGTTACGATTTCGTATTCGTGGTAAGCGAAGCGCACCGGCTCGACCCAGCGCGGCGGCGTTTCCGTCATGTGTTCGGCGGTAATCTTCCAGCCCATTTCGTTCGCCTTCGCGACGAACGCCCGAGCCCATGGCCCCGTGATCATATAATCCGGGTCGGATGCCACGCCGCGCATCGTTGCGCCAAGCCCACCGGGAACGAAGATCTCGCCAACGTTCGCGAACCGGCCTTCCGGCTGATAGAATTCGCGTCCTTCAGGAAAATAGGTGATGAACTTCTCGCCCCAGACGTTGATGCCATATTCGAAGGTAGAGACGGCATGGCCCTGTTCCGCCCATGTCACCGCATCCTGGCAAAGCTCAGTCCACGGCTTGGTCGCAAAGCGCTCATGGATCGCTTTCAGGCCGGGCATGAATCCCGGAATGATCGCCGACGGTGGCACATAGGCATAGGGCCCGTTTCCGGACGGGACCGGGCGAAACGGCGAGAGGCCCGATGGATGACCGCCCAGGCTGTCGAGCTGGAAAATCTTGCCCGTTTTGGCCTCGTAATAGAGGAAGGTGACGAGCCCCGCATGGTTCGTCATGAACGGTTCGACCGCGGCCTGGACCATCGCGCCGGCGATACCGGCATCGGCCGCGTTACCGCCAGCCTTGAGAACATTCATCATCGTCTCGGTGACGATGGCATTGTCGGTGGTAACGGCCGCCTTGAGCCCGGAGGCCGGGGTCTTTGGTCCGGGGTTTCTGATGTATGCGTTAAGGTCGACGGTCATTCTACTATCCTGAAATCAGACGTGTTAAACGCTGGGCCGCGCCTCGCCCCCGCGGCGCGGCCCAGACGCTCCCCCTTAAAAATTCGCCGAGAGCGCCAGTGTGACGCTGCGCGGCGGGATGATCGTGGCACGGTTATCCGAAGCCAGTGCCAGGATGCCGTGCTCGTTCAAGAGATTCTGCACGCGCAGCTGGACACTATAACGGTCGAAGTCGACTCCCGCGCGAAGATCGACCGTCGTGATCGACGGCAATTTCTTCGGTTGGGTGACCGGCGGGGCGCCGGGATAGTTGTTCGACATGTCCGACTGGAACCTGAGCGTCGCGCCGAGAAGCCCGGTCATCGTATCGGAGAACGGAATGCGCTGGTCCGCGGTCATAGCGACCGTATATTCGGGCGTGAGCGGAAGTTTGTCGCCGGCTTTCGCACCGGTCGCCGTCGTGACGGTCGACAGCACCGAGGCCAGTCGAGCATCCGTCCAGCCGGCGTTCGCCGTAACCGTCAGGAGCCGCGTGGGACGTGCAACCAGTTGCAGTTCGGCACCGTCGACATCGGCGTTTCCTCCATTGGTCTGCAGGAGTACGCCGCTGGCATCGAGCGCGTTCAGCTGAATGTCTTTCCAGTCGATGTGGTAAACGGAAAGATTGGCAGACAGCGCGCCATTAAAGAAGCTGCCCTTGATGCCCGCTTCATAGTTCCACACCGTATCCGGATTGATGAAGAGCGGTGCGCCCGCCGGCGGTGCGGCGTTGGTCTGCGGGCCACCGGGCCGGTAGCCACTCGCCGCACGCAGATAGGTGCTGATGTTCTGGTTCGGCCGCCAGCGGACTGTTGCGAGATAAGTCGCGGAGGTGTCACTGAACGGGAAGTCGAGTTTTGGGAGCGAGCGGTAGGCATAGATCGCATTCGGGCCGCGGGTCGTCGAGACCTGTTTGTTGTGGGCGACGCGGATGCCGCCCTGCACGTCGAAGCTGTCCGATAAATAGAAGGTCAGGTTGCCATAGCCGGCGACCTCATCATATTTCGAGGCCGAACGCGTATTGTAGAGGACGCCTAGTGTGCCCGGAAGCGTCACCTTGGTGACCGTGTTCTGCAACAAGACGTTGATGTCGTAGATCGTCTCTTCATGGGTGTAGAATCCACCGCCCATGAATTCGACCGGTCCCAACCGCTTCGACACGAACCGGATATCGCCCGTATATTTGTCCATGCTCGGGCTCGGGTTCGCCATTGCACCGGTATTCGCCGGGATCGTCTGCCCAAGCACGACTGGCGCGCTCGCCACCGCAACCGGCAGATAGGTTGCGGTGTAATCGGTCAGCGTATCGGACTGGTAGCGGCCGTAGCTCGCCGATGCGACCAGCGACCCGATGCCCGCATCCCAGGTCACAGTGCCGTTGCCGATCCTGTACTGAATGTCCGAACCGAAGTTGTTGTAGTGGTCGTAGACATGCTGGCCGTACTGTGGATTGAGCGTACCAGGGGTCACACTCTCATAGGCATAGCCATCGTTGTGGATATTCTGGAAAACGCCGCTAATATCAATTGTGAGATTTTCGGTCGGCGTGGCGCGGATCGCCAGACGGCCACCATAGAGATTGGAGCTGTTGACGTCCTTCGCGCCGGTGACGATGTTGTCCGTGTATCCCGGCAGCCTGCGATAGTAGCCGGTCGCCTGGACCGCGAGCTTGTCCTGGATCAGCGGAAGGTTGACCGTTCCGCGCAGCATATAGCCTTGGGAACCACCGTCGATCGTCGAGACCTCGCCGCGGACATTGCCGGAAAATGTCGCCGTATCGGGTTTCTTGGTTACGATGCGGATCAGGCCGCCAAGGCTTGAGGCTCCATAAAGCGTCCCCTGTGGACCTTTCAGTACTTCGATACGCTCGATGTCGGCGAGTTCGGGCTCGGGCGTCACCAACGCTCCGAGCGAGAGGAATCCGCTCGCCGTGAACACAGTGTTGTCGACATAATAGGCGGTTGTGTTGGTCGTCTGCTGTCCACCGGTGTTCATGCCGCGTAGGATGACCGTACCGAGGCCGGGCGCACCATTGTCGCGCTGGCTGAGGCCAGGGACGAGTGACGCATAGTCCCTGAAGCTCTGGACGCCTTGGGTGACGAGCGTATCTCCGGTGATCGCCGTGATCGACGAAGGCGCGTCGCGCAACCGCTCCTCGCGCAAGCTCGCCGTGACGATGATGTCGTCAGATACCGGTGCGGCATCGGCCGGTTGTGGCGCCCCGTGCGTGGTGGTTTGCGCCTGGGCCGCTTGATGGGTCGCCAGCGCGAACACAGCGCACGTCGCGTAGGATGTAAAACGTCCTAACATTGTGCCGTACTCCCCTGTTTCTCATTTTATCGCCGGATGGCCCGCCGCGGAGGCGGCTTCGCCGATCGCTTGCCCGACCGGCATTTCCGGATGCCATTGCTCCGGGTCCTGAATGGATGCGTCGGCGCAGTGACGGAAATTCGCTCATGTTTCAGATGCCTTGCGTCGAGACTTGATGGGCCGCGGCGAAACGTCTTTCCCGCTCCGTCACGCTTTCGCGCGTTGCAAACACGAAGCTGATGGCCGCGAGAGCCGCGAACGGCGCTCCGACCACTGCCATCGCCTGGCCAAGCATTTGGTCGCCGCCGAGCTGCTGACTGACATAGCCGATCAGGGGAGCGCCCATCATTCCCGAAATGGACAACAGCACGACGTAAAGCCCCATCGACAAGCCGCGCAATTCGTTCGGCAGCCGGACGTTGAGAATGATGACGGGGATCGCGACGGCGATTCCGCTCGCAATGGCGAAGACCGTCATGAGAATGGCGAAACCCCACACCGCAGAGGTCATGGCGAGGAAGCAACTTGGGACGCAAATAACCGCCGCAACGGTCGCCAGTAGCATCGCCTTCCTGTCGCCGCCTTGCGCGTGCGCCAAGGTGACGAGACGGCTGCTCAGCGCATGGCCGGTGAACCCGCCGATGAGCATGATCAGGCTGAGCCAGAGTGCGAAGTCGCCGGGCTGAAGCTTGTAAAGCCGCATGAGCGCCGGTGCGAACCATGTGCGCAGACCACTTACCAGACCACCGAGCGCCATCATTCCGATTAAGATCGGGATAAGCAGGCTGCGAAAGTGCCAGAGCGCAATCAGGGAGCCCGAACCGCTCGCCTGCCTTTCCATTCTCGGCGGCTCGCGAAGCATTGCGACCGCGGGAATGAGCAACACCCCGCACCCCGCAAAGATAAGCGATACTGCGCGCCAGGGAGAGAGCCCCCCAAGCGCTTGCGGACTGCTTGCGACTAGCGCGACGAGCGCCGAAAATCCGACACCGCCGACCAGCATTCCAACGCCTGCGCCAACGTCCTGCCCCATGCCGAAGGTCACGCTCGGGAACGCCCGTTTGGCTGGCGGGAAATAGTCCGCCATCAACGACATGGCGGCTGGATAGGTCAGCGCCAACGCGAGCCCCATGATGCCTTTCGCCAAGGCAAGCAGCCAGACATCGTGCGAAAGTCCGATCAGGAAGAGGCTGCCGCACCACAACACGACCGCGGCGAGAAGAAGTCTGACCCGGGTAGATCGATCAACCAGGATCCCCATCGGGATGGCAAAGACGCCGTAGGCGCCGAAAAACGCGGTTGAATGGATCAGCCCGATCTGGACGTCGCTCAGGCCGAGCTCATGTTTCATCGGCTCGATCAAAAGTCCGACGACGGTAATGTCCATGGCGACGAACAGGCCGATGCATCCCACTATGAGCTGAGCGAATTTTGCCTTTGACGGGCTGGGATACCGGGCCGTGCTTTCCATCGTCGTCGCAGGTCTCCGTGGTCCTGGTAAAACAATGGCGCCCGCCGGAACGGGCGTCATGACTGGCGATTAGAATTCCGTGCTCAGCGAAAGCGTGAAGCTCCGCGGTCTGATGACCGTCGCTCGCGAGGGAAGACCCGCGCCCGACGTGAGCGAGTTCACATATCCGTTTCGATCGAATATGTTTTCGGCGCGCACCTGCAGGCGATAATTGTCGAAGTGCACACCGGCGCGAAGATCGACGGTGGTGATTTCCGGGATCTTGATATTGATGTCGGTCGCATCGCCTGGGTAGGAATTGTATTTGTGCGATTCAAAGCGAAGCGTGGCGCCGATCTCAGCTTCAACGCCCGGCGATAGCGGGATCCGCTGATCGGCGACGACCGACGTGGTCCACCGGGGCGTTAGCGGCAGCGGATCCCCCGCGACCGCACCGACCGAAGCGGACGCCTGGGTCCCGATGCTGGTAATGCGGGCATCAGTGTAGCCGACATTGAAGCCGACGCTCAGCAAGCGTGAAGGGCGCGCCACCGCCTGCAGTTCGAAACCGTCGACATCGGCCTTGCCGCCGTTCGCCAGCAGCACGAGGCCGCTGAACACACCCTGCAGCTGAACGTCTTTCCAGTCGATATGGTAAACCGACGCGTCAACGGTCAGGCTTCCGTCGAGGAACGATCCCTTCACACCCGCTTCATAGTTCCACACGGTGTCCGGACGGATCGTCGTCTGCGCCCCGGCCGGAGGCGTTGGATTGGTCTGTGCGCCCCCCGGCCGATAGCCGCTGGCGGCACGGACGAACGCACTCAGATTGTCGGTGGGGCGCCAGCGCACCGTGCCGACATAGGTCAGGACGTCGTCGCTGAAGGAGGTCACCCGCGTCGAACGCCCCCCGAGGAACGTCGTCTGCAGAGCGCCGTCGGCGATCGTCGTGTTGTCTTCCTTGTTGTGGGCGAAGCGAATGCCGCCGGTTACGTCCAAGCGATCGGAAAGATAGAATGTGAGGTTGCCGAATGCGGCGATCTCGTCGTAGCTGTCGACGGCGTCGGAACTGAAAAAGTTTCCGAGCGCGCCGGCGACGGGAACGAGCGTCGTTGCGTTGACGGCATTGACGTGCGTCTGCGGACTCGTCTTCTCATGCGTCGCATAGGCGCCCGCCACAAATTCGACGGGACCCAGCCGGTTCGACACGAAGCGCAATTCGCCCGTCGTCTTCTTCAGCTGGATGTCCGTGGGGAGCGTGAGCCCTGTCCCTGCCGCATAGCCGAGCAGGGGAAGGAGGCCCGCAAATGGTCCGGTCGTATCACGATCGAAGAACGTCTCGGTGTTGTTGTAGCTGCCAGTCGCGATGACGCTGCCGATGCCGAGATCGTATTTGAGCGTGCCGGACACGATGCGGTATTTCACCTCCGACCCGGCATCGAAGAACATACTGTATTTGCGCTCGCCGAAAATCGGCATCGTCGTGCCACGCACGTTGTCTTGCAACGCGAAGCCATCGCCGTTGATGTTCTGAAACTGTCCGACGAGATCGAACGTCAACCGGTCGTTCGGAGTCCAACCCAGCACGATCCGACCGCCCACCGAGCGGCTGTCGTTGACATTTTTGTGACCCGTGCCGACATTGTCCGTGTAGCCTGGCGCACGGCGGTAGAAGCCGGTCGCGCGTAGGGCGAGCTGATCCGTAACGAGCGGAATATTCAGCGACGCACGGGCGGAATAGCCTGTATCGCCGCCCTCCATCGTCGTTCCTTCAATCCGCGCATTTCCCGAGAAGGCCGTCGCGTCGGGTCGCTTCGAGATGAGACGAACGACACCGCCGAGGCTGGATGCGCCGTACAGCGTGCCTTGAGGCCCTTTCAGAACCTCAATATGGTCGAGATCGGCAAGTTCGGGCTCGGGCGCCACAAACTGTGAACCGCTCCTCGGCGAACTCGATGTGAAGGGTACATCATCGAGATAAACCACCGAAGTTGCCGACTGCGATCCAGCGCCCGTGTTAAGGCCACGGATGATGACCGTTCCGATCCCCGGCTGCCCCTGATCGCGCAGACCGAGGCCAGGTGTGAGGGTCGCGTAATCTCGGATTGATTGTACGCCGAGCGTCTCAATTGTGTCGCCGGACACAATGCTGATGGCAGACGGAACGTCGCGCAACTTCTCTTCGCGCTTGCTCGCCGTGACAACAATGTCGGCGGTCTCTGCGCTGTCTACGGCGGGCCGGGATGAATCCTGAGCCTGAGCCTGAGCCTGAGCGGCGCTGGCCGCGAAAACCAAGGCAGCGAGGCTTGTTGTAGCACGATATCTGAAGCCGGTTCGCGTGATCATCCCTAAACCCCTCTTGTTGTTAAACCACTGTCGGAAGCTCTATCGGCCATTTCCATACAATGCTGTCTGCGTAGACTTATCACGGCTGTCGTATTTCGGTAGCAGTTTATTTCGTATGGCCTAAGGTGCTGAGATATATGCATCATTGTGCGGGGGAATTGCGATATTTCGAACAAGTTCAACACTCTCCGGACCAATTTGCGACTAGTGATCGTCAGAAGCCGGCCTGGGCAGGTAGCGCAAGCAGCTACGCCATGGGAAAATGGCATTTTCCCATGGCGTAGCTGCTTTTCATCCGCCGCAGAATGGTTTGATTGACCAGGGAAATTCTGGCATCCCTATTTCGAACACTGTTGGATGGAGCAGCCAATGACCATAGATGTCGATGTCGGCAGTCGGCTGCGGCAGGTTCGCGTTGCAGCAGGCCTGTCGCAGCGCGAACTTGCCAGGCGCGCCGGCATCACCAACTCCACAGTGTCTTTGATCGAGTCGAACACGAGCAACCCGTCGATCGGTGCCCTCAAGCGCGTGCTCGACACTATACCGATCGGCCTGTCCGAATTCTTCGCGCTCGATCCGAAAACGGATCAGAGCCCATTTTATCGCGCGCGCGAACTCGTTGAAATCGGCAAGGGGACGGTGTCATACCGACAGATAGGCCGTGATCTGGCGGATATGCAGCTCCAAATTCTCGACGAGTGCTATCAACCTGGTGCCGACTCAGGGCGTATTCCGCTGATGCATGATGGCGAAGAAGGCGGCGTCGTCATCTCAGGCCAACTCGAGGTTACGGTGGACGACAAACGCTGCGTGCTCGGTCCTGGCGACGCCTATAGTTTCTCTAGCCGCAGACCCCACCGGTTTCGGTGCGTGGGTGATCAACCTGCGCGCATAATTAGCGCGTGCACGCCGCCATCATTCTAGCGCCTACCGCTTTCTCCCTCGCGCAGTTGGTCCGTGACGATGGCTCGGCAAACTTCCCCCGCCCCATAGACAATTATAGACAGATATGTATGGTAAGCGAGGCGCAGCCGTTTGAGCTGCGACCGCGCCGGCTGTCTTGAACTGCCGCGCGGGGGGATGTGGCTGAGACCCAGAGCTTTCGGGAGGCAAGAATGACTAGAATTAATCCGTTGAGCGCGCTTCGCAGCAACTTCGCGTCGCTAGATGTTGACGGGTTTATTCTTGCTACGGGGGATGAGCACATCACCGAATTTCCCGCGCCCTACTCGAAGCGGCTCGCCTGGCTCAGCGGTTTTACCGGATCCACTGCAAGCGTCGCGGTGACGGACACCGAGGCCGCGATCTTTGTCGATGGTCGCTACACGGAGGCCGTTCGCCGCCAAGTCGATTTGGATGAATGGACATGCTTGGACGTGCGCGAAACGAACATCGGTACTTGGCTCGCGGGACATGCGGCAAACAAGCGGATCGGCTATGATCCCAAGCTCTACACGCGGACGGCGCTCAGACTCATTGAGCAGCAACGCGGCGACAAGGCCGAGCTCATACCCCTGCCATCGAACCCGGTTGATGCCGTGTGGTCCGATCAGCCCGAACGTCCGCAAAGTGCCGCTTTTGTCCAGCCGCTCGAACTTGCAGGCGTCAGCTCGGTAGAGAAGCGGCGGCAGATCGCAGAACGGTTGACCGACACGGGGGCTGACGCATGCATCACGGTTGCCCTTGATTCGATTGCCTGGCTCTTCAACATTCGCGGCCGCGATATCGCGATGGTCCCATTCTGCTATAGCTTCGCCGTCTGCCACAAGGATGGCACGGCGGAGCTTTACGTCGACCCATCGAAGATCGACGACACCGTCGCTCACCATCTTGGAAACGGCGTCCGCCGCCGTCCCTACGACGATTTCTACACGTCGCTGAAGGAACTGGCCGGGAAGGTCGTTTCTGTCGATCCGAATTTCACGCCCGAAGCGATATACGCGACCTTGGAACAAGCGGGAGCGACAGTCCGGAATGATCGCGATCCGACGCTCGTTCCCAAGGCCATGAAGAATGCGGTCGAAATCGAGGGCATGAAGCAGGCGCATATCCGCGACGGCGCGGCTCTCACTCGGTTCCTTCACTGGTTCTCGATCGAGGCGCCGAAGGGCGAGCTCACCGAGCTCTCGGCTGCCGCCAAGCTCAATCAGTTCCGACGCGATACGGCGCTTTATCACAGCCTGTCGTTCGAGCCGATTTCCTGTGCCGATGCGAACGCAGCGATGCCGCACTATCGCGCAACACCTGAAAGCGATGCGACGATCGGCCCGAACAGCATCTATCTAGTCGACTCGGGCGGTCAGTATCCCGATGGGACCACTGATGTGGCCCGCACGGTTGCGGTAGGCTTGGTATCCGACGAGTTCGTTGAACGCTTCACGCGGGTGCTGAAGGGCTACATTGCCCTGCAGACGTTGACCTTCCCCAGGAACACGCTCGGCAGCCGACTCGACGCGATTGCCCGGGCGCCGCTATGGGCCGCGGGCCTCGAATGCGCTCATGGCATCGGGCATGGAGTCGGCGCGTTCCTCAACGTCCATGAAGGGCCATCCTATTTTCTAGCGTTCGCTCGTCCTGACGAAGCGCCGATCGAACCCGGCATGATCCTCTCCAACGAACCGGGATATTACAAGCCCGGCCAGTACGGGATACGGACGGAGAATCTAATGGTCACGGTCGAACAGCCCATGGCCGGCGGCGATCAGGTGATGCTTGCATTTGAACCGATCACGATGGCGCCGATATCGCGCGACCTGATCGATCGCTCCTTGTTGAGCGATGCCGAGATCGATTGGGTCGACAACTATCATGCGGACGTTCTCCGTTTGCTGTCTCCGCTCCTCGCGTCGGAGGACATCGCGTGGCTGGCGAACGAGACGCGTCCGTTGCGCGACAGCGCCGCGGGTCGAGCATGTCAGTTGGCCGACGCCCCCCATGGAGCAGCCGTCGAGTAGGGCCGTCTTCGTCGCCAACGCGATCGCTCACCCGTTCTTTTCCTGCTCTGGCAGCGCGATCTGCGCGGCTGGCGATACGCAGAGTGGTAGATTGATGCTGGACAAACGATGTGGTGCGATCGGCCCCGACGATGCTCAACGGGTCGGATCAGATTCGCTTTCTGCCGCACCGCCGATTGCGGCACGAAAGGTAGGTTCGCAACCGCGGACCTCGCTGACGAACGCGGTCACGGGGCGCACGACGGTGGCAATCCTGTCCGCCGCGATCCTATCCAACGCGCTCGGCGGCTCCGCGATCGTTGCGACACGCTATCTGGCGGGCGCCGTCGATGCACCCACGATGGGCGTGGCGCGATTTGGCGGAGGCTTTGTCGTTCTGACCGCGTGTATCTTCTGGACTCGCGACAAATGGCCGGCGCGATCGGACTGGCCGAAAGCGGCCGCTTTGGGAATCTGCATGTTTGGGCTGTTCCCGCTCTTGTTCAACGCATCGCTCGCACATACTACTGCGGCCCGGGGCGCGCTCGCGCTGGCGACCGTCCCAATGTTGACGATCGCCATCGCTGCGCTGCTGGGTATCGAACGGCCGACGCTGTGGCGTACGCTAGGCGTGCTGGTCTCGACGGGCGGGGTCGCGGCGTCGCTCGGCGCCAGCTTGGGCAGTTCGCCGGTCGGCGCGTGGCGCGGCGACGTTCTTATGGTGGCGGCGGGTTGCTGCATGGCCTGCTACAACATTCTGTCACGGCCCTTCCTCGATCGTTCGGGAGCGCTTCCGTTCACCACCTTCTGCATGGGATCAGGCGCCGTATTCCTCGGCACCATCTCCGCGCTGACAGGTGGAATGCACGACCTCGTTCACCTGTCGGGCGGACAGTGGCTGGCGCTGTTCTATCTCGCCGCGATCGGATCAGCCGCGATCTATTTCCTCTTGGCTTACGCACTCGGCAGAACGTCGCCAACGCTGGTCGGCATCTGCATCGTCATCAACCCGCTCACGGCCGGCATCCTCGGAATTGCCCTTTTGGGCGAACACGCAACGCCAGGCTTCGTGCTTGGAGTCTTTGCAATCCTGGCAGGCATCGCGATCGCCCATGTGCGAACCACGTCGATAGAAGACTGACCGCGCACTTGAGGCCCGGCGCTCCTCGCAGTCGCGATGCACGCTGGTCCTGAGCCGATGCTCGAGAAGACGGGTCGTTCGGCTCTCGATTGCGGGCTTGTCCGAAACACCACGGCCGACGTACCAAATCATACAGAGCTGTATTGATGAAAGTGCAACGCTGCGCTAGGCGGCTGCAGAATCTTATCACAGGGGCGGAACGCCGATGTCGGCGAAGATCATCGATGGGCGCGCTCTAGCAGCAAGGCTTCGCGAAAGCTTTGTAGCACGTATCGAAACGCTGGTGACGCGCGGCGCGGTGCCGCCGGGCCTTGCTGTTATCCTTGTCGGCGACGATCCGGCATCATCCGTTTACGTCCGCAACAAGATTCGCGCATGTGAACAGGTCGGCATTCGTTCGATCAGTTGCCGCTTCCCAGCGTCCATCTCGAATGTGGAATTGCTCGGAACGATCGTCGAACTCAATGCGGCCGCGGACGTCCATGGCATCCTCGTCCAGCTACCGCTTCCTCCGCATATCGACCTGCCCCGCGTCCTTGAAACGATCGCGGTAAACAAGGACGTTGACGGCTTTCACCTGTACAATGTCGGCGGGCTCGTCACGGGAAGTACGATCTTTCCGCCATGCACGCCTTATGGAGTAATTCAGCTTCTCGACAGTGAACATATCGCGATCGAGGGCCAGAACGTCGTCGTCGTCGGTGCGAGCAATATCGTCGGCAAACCAATGGCGCTGATGCTCATGAGCCGTGGTGCGACGGTATCCATCTGCCATGCGCAAACACGCGATCTCGCTCAGTTCACGATCCTTGCGGACATCCTCGTGGTCGCCGCCGGTGTCCCGGGTCTCATCGTTCCGCAGATGGTCAAATCCGGAGCGGTTGTCATCGACGTCGGCATCAACCGTCTTCCCGATGGACGAATCGCGGGCGACGTGGACTTCGACGGCGTCGCCAGGAAGGCGTCCCGGATCACGCCGGTACCAGGCGGCGTCGGTCCCATGACGGTCACCATGCTCTTGGAAAACACGATAAGATCAGCGGAGCGCGCGGCGCTTCAGGCGCAACTCGTTGCGTGAGACGCCTTGATAACTTGCGTCCGGTTCAAAGGCCCGGGGAACGAGGCCCAGATTGCCATTGCGAGCGTGAGCGGGAGCGTGGCACCCATATGTTGATTATGTTGCGCCAGCGCGAACACTCAACGTGTATTTTCTTTCAATATCAGTGACTTATCGATTGTGAAGTAAAGGACTTGGACGCGCTCGGCCTTAACGCGAAGATGACAGGGCACGGAGAACTCGATGACCAGCGCCCTTCAAGAAAACAGTCGCAATCTGGAAAATTACTGGATGCCGTTCACGGCTAATCGCCAGTTCAAGGCATCGCCGCGACTGTTGGTGTCGGCGAAAGAAATGCATTATTCCTCCGACGATGGCCGTTCGGTGCTGGATGGCACCGCAGGTCTCTGGTGCGTCAACGCGGGCCATGGGCGCGCAACAATCACCGCGGCGGTGGAGCGCCAGCTCGCGACGCTCGACTATGCGCCGTCGTTCCAGATGGGGCATCCGATCGCGTTCGAGTTTGCCGAGCGGCTCGGCCGGATCGCGCCGGGCGGTCTCGACCGCATATTCTTCACCGGCTCCGGTTCGGAATCGGTCGACACGGCCCTGAAGATGGCACTCGCCTACCAGCGCGCCGTCGGACAGGCTTCCCGGACACGCTTGATAGGGCGAGAGCGCGGCTATCACGGGGTCGGCTTCGGCGGCATTTCGGTCGGCGGACTGGTCAACAACCGTCGTGCTTTCGGCGCTCAATTGCCAGGCGTCGACCATCTCCGCCATACGCATGACCTCGTCCGCAACGCGTTCGTGCGGGGGCAGCCCCACCATGGTGCGGAGCTCGCCGAAGACCTCGAACGGCTCGTGGCTCTCCATGGCGCGGAGACGATCGCCGCCGTCATCGTGGAGCCGGTTGCCGGATCGACCGGCGTTCTCATCCCGCCAAAGGGCTATCTCGAGCGACTTCGCACGATCTGCACGCGACATGGCATCCTGCTGATCTTCGACGAGGTGATCACCGGGTTCGGCCGATTGGGCGCGCCGTTTGCAACCGACTATTTCGGCGTGGTGCCGGATCTGGTGACCACCGCGAAAGGCCTGACCAACGGGACGATCCCAATGGGTGCCGTCTTTGCGAGCCGCGCCGTGCATGACGCCCTGATGACCGGGCCTGAATCGGCCATCGAGCTGTTTCACGGATATACATATTCCGGCCATCCTGTCGCTTGCGCTGCAGGACTGGCGACGCTCGACATCTACGAGCAAGAGGGATTGCTAACCCGCGGCGCCACGCTGGGCGAGGAGTGGGGTCGAGCAATGCACGCGCTGCGATCGTCTCCGCACGTGATCGACGTGCGCACCATTGGCCTGGTTGCCGGCATCGAGCTCGCGTCGCGCGATGGCGCACCTGGTGCTCGTGCCTATGAAGTGTTCACCGACTGTTTCGAGCGCGGCGCTCTGATCAGGGTGACCGGCGACATCATCGCGCTCTCGCCGCCGCTGATTGTCGAGCCGGCACAGATGCACGAGTTGGCCGCGACGGTCGCCGCGTCGCTGCACCGGATCGCCTGACCCGCGCGGTCAGTGCCATCCATCATGATTTTCCGGTCCGTGCGCCGACGGGCCGATGCCCCACGAGCGTAAAGGAAAGCCCGGTGTTTGTCGGAACAGTCAAGGAAGTGAAGAATAACGAAAACCGGGTGGGCCTCACACCCGAGAGCGTTCAGGAGTTGGTTGGACACGGCCACACGGTGCTCGTAGAAACCGGAGCCGGAGGCGGCATCGGAGCGACCGACGAGGTCTACCGCGCGGCGGGCGGCGAGATCGTTGAAACCGCTGGCGAGATTTTCGACCGCGCCGAGATGATCGTCAAGGTCAAGGAGCCGCAGCCCGTCGAGCGGGCGATGCTGCGTGATGGACAGATTCTCTACACCTATCTTCATCTCGCGCCCGATCCCGAGCAGACGCGTGATCTGATCCGCTCCAATGCTGTGTGCATAGCCTATGAGACAGTGACGGATGCCTTTGGCGGGTTACCGCTTCTCAAGCCCATGAGCCAAGTGGCTGGCCGAATGTCCATTCAGGCCGGCGCTGGTGCCCTCGAGACGGCAAAAGGCGGCCGCGGGGTGCTGCTTGGCGGCGTTCCCGGCGTGCTTCCAGCTACGGTGGTCATCATCGGCGGCGGCGTGGTCGGATTCAATGCCGCCCAGATGGCGGCCGGGCTCGGCGCCGACGTGACGATCCTCGATCGAAGCCCGGCGGTACTGGAGCGGCTGAGCACTCATTTCGAGGCGCGTGCCAAGACCGCGTTCGCGAGCCAGGCGAACCTCATGAACAGCGTCATAGCCGCCGATCTCGTGATCGGCGCGGTACTCGTTCCCGGCGCAGAGGCGCCGAAGATGGTGACGAAGGACATGCTGGGTCAGATGAAGCAGGGTGGGCAGCGACGGCCCTCAACTTGGCCGATGACACCTGTCCTTCATCGAGGGAGTCGGCTGGTTGTAATGATAAAGTGCGTGACACGCAGGCTTCTCTTCCTCGTCAGATATCGCCTGCCATCGGCATTATGGCAGGTTGCTTCAGAGAGGAACGGCCGTGGTGTATTTCACTTGCGCGAGGGCGAAGTGGGACGACCCCGTTGCAACGGAAGGGTGTCGTAGCACCGTGCGCATGAGGAACCGGTTATAGTCCTCGACATCAGCGACGAGAATGCGCAACATATAGTCCCAGTCGCCAGACATCGAATAGCATTCAATGATTTCGTCGCGTGATGCGATAAAATCTTCGAAGGAATCAGTCGTTTCCGCCGAATGGTTCTTGATCTTGATGTGGCAGATCACGTTGACGCCACGGCCGATGCGTGCAGCATTCACAAGGCGGACCTGCCGGCCCAGCACTCCGTCGGCCTCCAGCGCACGCATCCGGCGCCAGCATGAGGCTGTCGACGCGCCGACGCGCTCTGCAAGCTCGGCATGGCTTATAGAAGCGTCGCGCTGCAATTCGTGCAGCAATTTGCGATCGATCGCGTCGAGCTGGCGTTCTGCTGTCATGCACTCGCTCCATCGGCGTCGGGCTGGCGCTCGGGCACCGCGCGCGCGAAAACGTCAAGATTAGCGCATTTTGCGTCCGCCGCGAGAAGCTCTGGGAAGTCCGCCAGATCGACATTGAAGCGGCGGGCGTTGTATATCTGCGGGACCAGGCAACAATCCGCCATCGTCGGCGTGTCACCGAAGCAAAAGCCCCGGCCGTGGCTACGAACCATCCTTTCAAGAGCAGCAACGCCATCTCTGATCCATCGGGCGATCCAGTCCTGGACCGCCTGCTCGGATGCGCCCAGATCCCGGCGAAGGGCTTGCAGAACCCTCAGATTGTTGAGCGGATGGATGTCGCAGGCGATCATGGAGGCCATGGCACGTACAACGGCTCGCGGCGTCGCATCGGCAGGCAACAGCGGCGGCGTCGGGTAAACTTCCTCGAGCCATTCGAGGATCGCCAGGCTCTGCGTCAGGCTGTCGCGATCGACCTCAAGGACAGGTACGAGACCAAGAGGCGTCATCCGGCGCAGCGCCGGCGTGCGCTGCTCGCCCTGCCTAAGATCATAGCTCACCTGGTCATAGGCCAACCCTTTGAGGTTGGCGGCTAGCCGTACCCGGTACGATGCCGAGGAGCGCCAGTAGCCATGAAGGGTCATCGTCATTGCTTCACCTCGATCTCTCTCGTGAATCGCGCGAAGAGCGCTAAGCCTTCGCATTCTCGCACGAGATGTGTGATCGATTCAAATCTCAGATTGGCCCATCGTGATGACTTCCATGCAAACTATGGCCATGATCCCTGATGATTGAAACAAATTTCTGCTCAAGCTTGATATATTGTCGTCATGGCAAACACAGATCCACTGCCGCCCGGTGCGGCCCCCGACTGGACCATTCCTCAGGACTGGGCTTCCTACACGGCTGAAGAGCATGCGATGTGGGACCGGCTGTTCGCTCGGCAGGCCGAGATGCTGCCGACGCGCGTCGTTCCTGCCTTCATGGAAGGCCTCGACGTCCTTCGCATGTCGAAGCCGGGCATTCCCGACTTCGATGAACTCAATGAGCGGCTGTCCCGCGCAACCGGTTGGCAGGTCGTCGCGGTGCCCGGCCTCGTGCCCGACGAGATATTCTTCGAACACCTCGCCAATCGCCGTTTCGTTGCAGGCCGGTTCATCCGTACGCCCGAGCAACTCGATTATCTCCAGGAGCCGGACATCTTCCACGATGTTTTCGGGCACGTCCCGCTGCTTGTCCACCCGGTCTTTGCCGATTACATGCAGGCTTATGGCGAAGGTGGCCTGAGGGCGGCTAAGCTCGGCATGATCGAGGCGCTGGCTCGCCTGTACTGGTACACCGTCGAGTTCGGGCTGATCCGCGACGGCGGCGATCTCAAGCTTTACGGGGCAGGCATCGTCTCGTCCTATGGCGAAAGCCTGTTTGCGCTCGACGATCCTTCTCCCAACCGGATCGGGTTCGACCTCGAACGCGTGATGCGATCGCAATATCGGATCGACGATTACCAGCAGAACTACTTCGTCATCGAGAGTTTCGAAGATCTCCTGCAGCAGACGCGCGATGCTGACCTCGGGCCGATCTACGAGCGCCTGCGCGGCCACGAGCCGATCGAGGTTGGAACCCTCCTCCCGACCGATCGGGTCCTCCATGCAGGGACCCAGGATTACGCGCGCGCAAAGGTTGGTGCGTGATGGTTTCTTTCCACGCATTCGCCGGCCTCGAGCCGCATAAGCCCGACGCGCTGCTGGCGTTGATCGCGCAATATCGCGCAGACCCGCGTGCCGACAAGATCGATGTGGGCGTTGGCGTCTATCGCAGCGAGGTTGGCGAGACACCCGTGATGCGGGCAGTGAAGAATGCCGAAGCGGTCCTTCTCTCCGAACAGACCAGCAAGTCCTATCTCGGTGCCGAGGGCGACCAGCGGTACGCGCAGCTCATATGGCATCTGGTATCCGGCAGCGAGACGCTCGGCGCGCACTGTTTCGGGCTTCAGACGCCCGGTGGCACCGGTGCATTGCGGGTCGGCGCGGAGTTGCTGGCACGCGCACGGCCGGATGCGCGAGTTTGGATCGGTGAGCCGACATGGCCGAACCATGCGCCGATCTTCAGCGGAGCCGGTTTGCAAGTACGCGCGCATCCATATCTGGATGCAGTCACCGGAAGCATCGTTTTCGAACCGATGCTTTCCGCACTGGAGGAAGCGTGGCCGGGCGATGTGCTGCTGCTGCACGGTTGCTGCCACAATCCCACAGGTACGCAGTTCTCGCGCGAGCAATGGAAGGCCCTGTCCGACCTATGCAACCGGCGCGGCCTCATTCCCTTCATCGACCTTGCCTATCAGGGGCTGGGCGATGGCATGGAGGAGGACGCGCAAGGCGCGAGGCAGATGCTGGCGACAATGCCCGACGCGCTGCTGGCCTATAGTTGCGACAAGAATTTCGCCGTCTATCGCGACAGGGTCGGTGCTCTGTTCGTTCAGGCGGAAGCCGAAACGTCGCTGGAGCTGGCCCGGACCAACGCGCTGACGATTGCCCGAAGCTTGTGGTCGATGCCGCCCGATCATGGCGCTGCCGTGGTCCGAACGATCCTGGACGATCCTGACCTGCGAGCAGACTGGCAGGATGAACTCGCCGGCATGCGGCGGCGGCTTCAAACCGTCCGGGAAGCGCTGGCATCGGCCCATCCCCTTCTGGCACCCGCCGCAGCGCAGCGCGGTCTATTCTCGCGGCTTCCAATCGATGCCTATGCCGTCGCCGCCGTCAGGCGTACCCATGGCATCTACATGCCGGCAGACGGACGGATCAATGTCGCCGGGCTCAACCAGGCCAATCTGAGCCGGTTCGTCGATGGCGTGCTTCCCCACCTGTCGGCTGACTGGGACAGCAGCATGCCCAACCCTTCCGAGCCACAGGAACTTTCCGCATGAAGCTCATCGTCACTGGCGCGGGCGGCGGCCTCGGAGCAGCGACGGCGGCGCTTCTGGAGCGCCAGGGGCACGAGGTTGCGCGCATCGTTCGCAAGTCAGCTTCTGGGGATTCGCTCACGATCGCATGCGACGATCTCGCCGATGCCCAAGCCGCAGAGCAGTCCGTCGGCGCGGCGGTCGAAGGGTTGGGCGGTCTTGACGGCTCCATCTTGCCGGGGCTTTCGAGTGGACGCCGGTTGCAGCAAGCGATGCTGCCTTGTGGCAGACATTGTTCCGCAAGAACCTCGAGACGACCCTCAACGTGGTGAAGGCGGCGCTTCCCTGCTTCGAAGCCGGCGGAGCGATCGTCACGATCGGCGCTGCCGCGGCCGAGCCGAGCGGCGCGGGCATGGCGGCCTATGCCGCGTCCAAGTCCGCGGTCGCCCGGTTGACCCAGAGCCTTGCTGCAGAACTGGACGAGAGCCGCATCCGGATCAACACGCTGCTTCCCTCCATCATCGACACGCCGGCCAATCGCGCCGCCATGCCTGATGCCGATCCAGCGAACTGGACGCATCCCGACGCCATCGCGGATGTGGCTTCCTTCCTGGTGTCGCCTGCCGCCCGCGCCATCCACGGCGCCCTGATCCCGGTGACCAACAACGTCGCCAGCTAACGCAATCTCCTCAAAAGGAAGACGATATGAGCCTGTTTGACAATCCCATCGGCCTTGACGGTTTCGAGTTCGTGGAGTTCAGCGCGCCTGAAAAGGGCCTGTTGGAGCCGGTCTTCGCCGCGATGGGCTTCACTCAGATCGCGCGCCACCGTTCCAAGGACGTGCAGCTGTGGCGCCAGGGCGGCATCAACCTGATCGCCAATTACGAGCCGCGCAGCCCCGCCGCCTATTTCGCGGCTGAGCATGGTGCGTCGGCCTGCGGCATGGGCTGGCGGGTCAAGGACGCCGCCCAGGCCTATGCTCTCGCCATCGAACGCGGTGCGGAGCCGGTGGAGGTGCGCACCGGCCCCATGGAATTGCGCCTGCCCGCCGTGCGCGGCATCGGCGGCTCGATCATCTACCTTATCGACCGCTATGAGGATGAGAGTGGCGGCCTGTCGATCTACGACATCGACTTCGTGTACGAGCCGAGCGTGGACCGGCATCCCGAAGGCGCTGGCTTCCAGATCATCGACCACCTGACCCACAATGTCTATGGCGGGCGCATGGCGCACTGGGCGAGCTTCTACGAGCGCGTCTTCGGCTTTCGCGAGATCCGCTATTTCGACATCAAGGGCGAATATACCGGCCTCACCAGCAAGGCGATGACCGCGCCCGACGGCAAGATCCGCATCCCGCTCAATGAGGAAGGGAAAGCGGGCGGCGGCCAGATCGAGGAGTTCCTGCGCGCCTATAATGGCGAGGGTATCCAGCATATCGCGTTGCTGTGCGACGACCTGATCGCAGCCTGGGACCGGCTCAAGGCGCTCGGCGTGCCGCTGATGGCCCCGCCGCCCGCCACCTATTATGAGATGCTGGACGAGCGGCTGCCCGGCCACGGCGAGCCGGTGGGCGAGTTGCAGGCGCGCGGTATCCTGCTCGACGGTTCGACGCAGGATGGTGACCCGCGCCTGCTGCTTCAGATCTTCGCCCAGCCGCAGATCGGCCCCGTCTTCTTCGAGTTCATCCAGCGCAAGAAGGACGAAGGCTTTGGCGAAGGCAATTTCACGGCTCTGTTTCAGAGCATCGAGCGCGACCAATTGCAGCGCGGCGCGCTCACCGTAGGAGAACCGGGATGAGCACCGTCGCACCTGAACTCAAGCGCATCCACCATGTCGCCTATCGCTGCAACGACGCGAAGGAGACGGTGGAATGGTACAGCCGTGTGCTGGGCATGACCTACACCACGGCCTTCGCCGAGGATAAGGTGCCCTCGACTGGCGAGGACGACCCCTATATGCACGTCTTCCTCGATTGCGGCGGCGGCAATGTTCTGGCCTTCTTCGAACTGCCGAACCAGCAGCCCATGGGCCGCGATCCCAATACCCCGGCCTGGGTCCAGCATCTTGCCTTCGAGGTGGAGGAAGAGGCCGCGCTGCTCGCCGCCAAGGCGCATATCGAGGCGCAGGGCATCACTGTGCTTGGCCCGACCTTTCACGGGGTGTTCCGATCGATCTATTTCTTCGATCCCAATGGCCATCGCGTCGAACTGGCCTGCAACATCGGCACGGACGAGCAATATGCCGAATTGAAGCGCGTCGCGCCGATGATGCTGGACGAATGGAGCCAGACCAAACGCGCGCCCCGCCACGCCGAATGGCTGCACAAGGATCCCAACGCATGAAGCTTGCCAGTCTAAAACACGGGCGCGACGGACGCTTGATCGTCGTGTCGGACGATCTTTCCCGATATGTCGAGGCGGGCGCGGATGCTCCGACTTTGCAGGCGGCGCTGGACGACTGGGCGGTTGTCGAGCCTAAGTTGAGGGCGCTTGCCGAGCAGCTTGCGACAGGTGAGATAAACGGGCAGCCGCTGGACTCGTCGGCACTCGCCGCGCCACTGGCGCGCGCTTATCAATGGGCCGATGGTTCGGCCTATGTGAACCATGTCGAGCTTGTTCGCCGCGCCCGCGGCGCCGAACTGCCCGAGAGCTTCTGGCACGATCCGCTCGTCTATCAGGGCGGGTCGGATCGTTTTCTCGGCGCCCGCGACGCCATCACACTGGCCGATGAAGCCTGGGGCTGCGACATGGAGGCGGAGGTCGTGGTCGTCACCGACGACGTGCCGCAGGGCGTCTCCGCCGAAACGGCGCGCGGGCTGATCCGCCTCGTCGGCCTCGTCAATGACGTGTCGCTGCGCAATCTCATCCCGGGCGAACTCGCCAAGGGCTTCGGCTTCTACCAGTCGAAGCCTGCCAGCGCGCTTTCGCCGGTGTTCGTCACGCCCGATGCACTGGGCGAGCGCTGGGCGGACGGCAAGCTGACGGGAACGTTGCACGTCGACCTCAACGGACAGCCCTTCGGCCGGGCCGATGCGGGGATGGACATGACCTTCGACTTCGGCACCCTGATCGCTCACCTTGCCAAGACCCGATCACTGGGCGCGGGTACGATTGTCGGCTCGGGCACGGTGTCCAATCGCGATGCCGATGGCGGACCGGGTCGTCCGGTCGGCCATGGAGGCCTCGGCTACAGTTGCATCGCCGAGGTGAGGATGGTGGAGACTCTTCGCGACGGAGCTCCGGCAACGCCGTTCCTCAAGCGCGGAGACTCTGTGCGCATCTGGATGGACGACGAGGCAGGGTGTTCTATCTTCGGGGCGATCGAGCAGACGGTCGGGAGTGCAGCATGAAGCGGCTCGAGGGTCGGGAGCGGGCGGAGGCCCTGACTGCTCTGCCGGGCTGGGCCCATGAGCCCGAGCGGGACGCGCTTGCCCGCACGTTCCACTTTCCGGATTTCGTCACCGCCTTCTCCTTCATGACCGCAGTCGCCCTGGAAGCCGAAAAGGCCGATCACCACCCGGAATGGTCGAATGTTTACGCGCGTGTGTCCATCCTGCTGACCACTCACGACGCCGATGGACTGTCGGAGCGCGACGTTAAACTCGCGGCCAAGATCACGGATTTGGCAGCCCGCTTCTTTTGAGTGCTGGTGCGCACGATCCTTGACGATAGCGAGCCCCCTCGGCTTGGAGCAACGAACTCGATTGCATGCGGGAGGTATTTCCGTGCCTCCGGTACGCTCCCCACCTATGTGGCGGAACGCTCCCTAGCATTTCAGCTGATCTTGATCTGCGAGTCGGCGCGAGCCTATCCACAAACTCCTGTCAAAATCCCATTTGAGCTATCGGCCATGGCGATCCCAGAGGCGGCAAATCGCGCGGTCGAGCCGGAAATGCCGAGAAGAATGCCTCATCAGCTCGGTGCAACGACATCGGGTCAATTCCGGAGCCGAAGAAAAAGGTATGGCGAGCGATCAAAGAGCTCACCTCCGGCACGAGCCCCAAGGGCAGAGTGCCGTTTGATGTGTAAGAGGGTAGATGGCTGCAAAAGGCACCCGTCCAGAGCTTAGGGAGCAATCTCGCTGTTGAAAGGCTGTCTCGGATCGTCAGCGATCCTTGCCCTGAAAATTCCTCATCAGTGACGCCGAATTATATGCGCTTGAACGCCTCAGTTCAGGCTTCAATATTCTCCCAGAATTGAAGCTTCCGAGTTTGGCGCCAAATTTGAACTCGGAAGAAAAAAGAATGAACCTGTCAGTCTAATTAGACTGGCGCCAAAAGGGGGATAAAAATATGTCCATTTCCTTGATCAAAAAAACTGGCACTTTCTCAGTTTCATGCGAGCGTCAAAGCCTGAAAAGCTTATTTATAGGACGGCACCCTCGGATCGTCGTGACTAGGGCAATTCTTGCATCGGGGGTGGCATTTTTAGGTGTGCCCTGTCTGACCGCTACAGCAAGTGCAGCCGGAAATGACGCCGTCCAGGAATCTGCTGGCGATATCGTTGTTACGGCCAGCAAATTGGGGTCGTCGACGGTCCTCAAAACACCTGTCTCAATCCAAGCCATATTGGGCGACGAGTTGCAAAAGCAGGGCGTTGCTGGCTTTCAGGACATCGCTGGAAAAATCCCAGGATTGGCTGTCCAAGATCTTGGTCCGGGTGACCGTAAATATGTCATTCGCGGAATTAGTTCGGCTGGCGCTTCGACGACCGGCGTCTATTACGATGAGGCAGTTGTCAGCGGGTCAAACGCAAATGACGGTGGCGGCTTCCAATCAGACATTCGTTTGTATGACTTGGACCACGTCGAGGTTCTGCGAGGCCCGCAAGGGACACTCTACGGTGCCGGCTCAATGAGCGGTACCATCCGCTTCATAACCAGAAAGCCCGACCTCACCGAATTCGGTGGCTATCTGAGCGGCGAGATTTCGAGAACGCGGCGCGGGGGTAACAATTACAACGCCAATGGTGCGATCAACCTGCCCATAGTGGACCAACTGGCCGCCCTGCGTGTTGTCGGCTGGCGTGTTGATGATAGCGGCTTCATCAATCAGGTTCGCGTGGGTGCTGGCAACCCTAACCCAACCGGGTTGGTTCGCCATATCAACACCGACAGGGTGTTAGGTGGCCGGGCCAGCCTGCGGATTCAGCCGATCGATGCGCTGACGATCGATGCGTCGTACACGCGTCAACATGCGGAGTCCGACGGCTCCTCACGCTACACTCCAGAGGGAGTTACGGCGTTCAACGTCGCTAGCGCTCCAATCATTCAGGGCTGCGACTTGTGTAACACGGACGTTTCACGCAGCCCGCGTTCAGACAATCTCGAAGTCTATAGCCTGACGCTCAACTATAAGGCCGACTTTGGCACGTTTACTGCCACAGCCAATCAATATAATCGTGACTTTGGTTATAATATTGACCAAACCGCGATTCTCGCACTGGTTGGAGTCAATCGTTCGGGTGAGGCCCTCGAGGCGATCAATCGCAAAGTAAACTCAACCGAGCTTCGCTTTGCATCCGACTTTGATTTCCCGGTCAACTTTGTGATTGGCGGCTTCCGTCAGCACGAAATCTCGAATCTTGATGTCGCGCTACTGGCCACGAATGCCGATGGTCGGCCAACAGGTGTTTTCAGTCCGTTGACGTCTCAAGACGCTCTGCTGAACCCGGGTGTCGGTAGCACGTATTTTGGGCGGAAGGATCGTCGCGACAATGTTCAATATGCCGCCTTTGGCGAGGCTACGTGGAGCATCATAGAGAATCTGAAGCTGACGGGCGGCCTGCGCTACTTCCACGAGACTCTTAACGGCGTGCAAACGGTGACGCATCCGTTCGGAGGGTTTCCGCCGAACATCCTAGATGGGACGCCGGTTGTTAATCCGCAGCAGAGCAACAGCAAGGTGACAGTCAAGGTCAACGGCAGCTACACCGTCAATGATGACTTGCTCATTTATGCGACGGCTTCCCAGGGTTTTAGATCCGGTGGCCTGAACCCGCAAAGCTTCGTCGAGCCCGTCCCGCCGTCATTCGGGCCGGACACACTGTGGAATTATGAAGCCGGCATCAAAGGCCGCTTGTTCGATCGCGCGCTGGAGTATCAGATCAACGCGTTTTGGATCGACTGGAAAAACATCCAGGTCCAGCAGGTGACCCAGACCGCTGCAGGCCACTATATTGGCAATGCAGGCAACGCGGTGTCCAAAGGTATCGAGTTCGAATTCACGGCGCGGCCAATCGAGTATCTGAGGATGAATTTTGCCGGATCGATCCAAGATGCGCACCTGACGAAAGGCGCAACGCCGTTCCAGAAGGCGGCCGACCCGACGCTGGGACTGACGGGCGACAAACTTCCCGACGTTGCCCCATTCCAATTCGCCCTTGGTCTTGACTATACAGCCCCGGTTGCGGGCGAGTGGCGTGGCACCTTGGCAGCGGACATCACCTACCAGGGTAAGCGGCATGCCTATTTTGAGAGCAGCCCGTTCGACCTCACGTTGAAATCATACACGGTGGTTAACTTGCGTGCCGGGATTTCTAATGATGTGTGGAGTGCGACGCTCTTCGCGCGCAATCTCTTCGACAAGCGGGCTCAGCTTTCGGCGATTAATTCGAACCAGGACCCCTATGCACTGGTGACCGTCCGTCCGCGGACGATCGGTGTGACGCTGACCCGGAATTTCTGACACGTTAGCAATCGCCACGACCTTGTCGCGCATCGCGTTCATAACGCCGTGCGGGACAAATATGTTGACGCCTAATCTCAACTCCCGGTTTTCTTCACGAAAACTGCTGCGGTAATTTCATCAGTCCAGAAATTGGCTAAATTCTGGGACTTTTGCGCAGGTTGGCGGGGCGCGCGCTTGATCCATCAAGCGGACACTGATTTACCTGAGCAAGCGTTCGAACAATTTTTTCGAGGTCGATACCGTGCTGGACTCTACTCCTGAGACCGATTTTAACCAGCTCATCGAGCCAACCCGAGTCCATAGCCGATTGTACACCGATCCAATGATCTTCCGCGAGGAGCTGGAAAGGATCTGGTACCGTACCTGGGTATATGTCGGGCACGAAAGCGAAATCCCGAGCAACAACGATTACGTAACGAAAAGCATCGGTCCAACTCCGGTAATCATGGTGCGGGACAAGGCGGGCGAGATCCGCCTGCTGCTCAACAAATGTCCACACCGTGGCAACCAGCTATGCGCCTACAAATCGGGGAATGCCAAGGCATTCGTCTGTCCTTATCACGCCTGGACATTTTCCAATTCCGGCGACCTGATGGGCTACGCGCTTCCTGACGGCTATGAGGGCGTTTCGAAGGTTGGGGTCAGCCTGGGAAAAGTGCCGCGGGTCGCCAGTTATCGCGGCTTCGTATTCGGATCCATGGCCGCGGACGGTTGCTCGCTCGAAGAACATCTCGGCGGTGCCAAGGCCGCAATCGATCAATTGTGCGATAATTCACCGACCGGTGAGGTCGAGCTGACGGCAGGCTTTCTGCAGCATCGCACCAAGGCCAACTGGAAGTTCCTGACCGAGAATGAGACCGACGGCTACCACCCTGGCTCGGTTCACGGCTCGGTGTTCCAAGTAACCAATAGCGGGATCGGCGAGCTCTATGCCAAGAACTCAACTGCGCTGACCCGGGACTATGGCAACGGGCACACCGAATTCGATCTACGGCCTGAGTGGCGCAGGCTGGACCAGCCGCTTGCGTGGTTTGGTACGACGCCTGATCGCCTACCCGAATATGTGGCGGCGATGAATGCGGCCTATGGTTCCGAAGGCGCGCGGCAAATCATGATCGACGGTTCTCCGCACACAATGATCTTTCCAAACCTGTTCATCGCCGAAATCCAGATATTCGTGCTGCAGCCGATCGCGGTCGATGAATCGATTCAGCATGTAACGGCGGTCCAATTCAAGGGTGCACCGGACATCAATCGGCGGCTGCGCCAGCAAACCATGGGGTCGGTCGGGCCGGCCGGGCTGCTGCTGGCCGACGACACCGAGATGTACGAGCGCAATCATCGTGGAGCGGACATTTTAGATCCCGAATGGTTGGTGCTGTCGCGCGGGCTGCACCGCGAGCGGCGCGACGAGAATGGGTTCCTCGTCGCACACTCGACCGATGAGGTACCGCAGCGCGGCATTTGGCGGCACTATCTTCACCTGATGCAGGGCTGACCGACCATGACGGATACCATGATGATGGCGCACCCGGCCGATCTCGCCGCGTTATCCGATGTTGAATTGCATCATCAGGTGGCGCAGTTTCTTTACTACGAAGCGCATCTGCAGGACGTCCATGACTATGACGGCTGGGAGGCGCTGTGGGAGGATGATGCGACCTATTGGGTGCCGGCGAATGGGCAGAACACCGATCCTGACCGCGAGATGTCCATCATCTATGACAGCCGCTCACGCATCCGCATCCGTATCGCACAGCTAAAGACCGGGCGCCGCCATACGCAGACGCCGCGGTCCGAAATCGCTCATATCATCTCGAATATCGTCGTGACCGAGATCGACCGGGTGGAACTGTCTGTGCGCGCCAACGCGCTGGTTTATGAAGACAATCTGCGCGGCGAAACGGTGTGGAGCAGCCGTAACGACTATCGCCTGCGCTTGGTGGAAGGAGCGTTCAGGCTCGTCCGCAAGAAGGTCGGCCTGGTCAACAACGCCCGGCCTATTTTCACGCTGTCCTTTCTGATCTGAGGAGCCCGGCATGACCAACGCACAAAACTGGATCGCCGAGGGCCCGGTCGTACTCGAGTTCGCCGACCACGTTGCCACAATCACACTCAACCGTCCGGAGGCTTCGAATGGCCTCAATCTTGATGTGATGAAGGCGCTGCATGAAGCGGTGATGCGCTGCCATCGCGAACCAGGAGTCCGAGTGGTGCACCTCCGCGGCGCGGGCAGGAACTTCTGCGCCGGGGGCGATGTCCATGAGTTCGCGTCGATGGGCGAAGGGCTCGGCGATTTCCTCCGCGAAGTGACCGCCTGGCTTCAGATTGCGGTGGGGGCGCTTATCCGCCTTGACGCGGTCGTCGTCACCGAAGTCCAGGGGTTTGCCGCGGGCGGCGGCGGACTGGGACTAGTATGTGCATCCGACATCGTCATCGCCGGTGAGAGCGCCAAGTTCCTGGCGGGCGCAACCCGTGTGGGCATGGCGCCCGATGGCGGCGGATCGGTGATCTTGACCCAACTGGTCGGCTTTAGACGGGCCATGGACATCGTTTTGACCAATCGGATCGTCGATGCCGCCGAGGCCGAGCGGATCGGGCTGATCACCCGGCGTGTGCCCGATGCCGACCTGGCCGCCGAAGCTGCCGCCACAGCAAAGCATCTCGCCGCGGGGGCGCCGCTGGCGCAATCGGCGGCCAAGAGGTTGCTGTGGAACGGCATCAACGTCGAGACCGCGCTGCCAGAAGAGGCGCGGACCGTTTCCAGCCTGTCGGCGACTGCGGACAGTCGCGAAGGGCTCGCAGCGGTAATCCAGAAACGCAAGCCCGTGTTCCAGGGCCGCTGACATGTGCCGCGCACTCGTCACGGGCGGAGCCAACGGCATTGGCGAGGCGACGGTGCGGCGGTTGGCCGGTGATGGGTATGCCGTCACCTTTTGCGACCGTGACGCGGCCGCAGGGGTGCGGCTGGCAGCGGATACAGGAGCGGAATTCGTCGCGCTGGACGTGACCGATGCTGACGCCGTCGCGGCACTGTTTGCGGCGCACGAGCCGTTCGCGATCCTGATCAACAATATCGGCGCGGATCAACATGCCTTCTTTACCGCGACGGGGCCGGAAGACTGGCGGCACCTCCTCGCGATCAATCTCGAAAGCGCTTTCGCGTTCACCGCCCGGGTTCTGCCGGCGATGCAGGCGGCGGGGTTCGGCCGCATCGTCAATGTGTCGTCGGAAGCCGGACGATTGGGGTCTAAAGGGGGATCGATCTATGCCGCGGCCAAGGCCGGGCTGATCGGGTTCACGCGGTCGATTGCGCGCGAAAATGCGCGCTACGGCATCACCGTTAACGCCGTTCTGCCAGGGCCGATCCAGACGCCGATGGTCGATCGTGCGGCGAAGGAAGTCGGCCCCGCCATCCTGGACACGATGGCGTCGCTGACACTGGTGCGACGGCTCGGCAAGCCCGAGGAAGTCGCGCACGCCATCGCGTTCTTCTGCGCCGATGAGGCCGCTTTCATAACCGGCGAAGCCCTGGGCGTCTCCGGCGGGATGGGATGTGGCGGCTGACGTCTTCGTTGCCGGGAAATTTCGAATTATATGAAGGGCATGACGGCATGAATTTCGAGTATACCGATCGGCAGAAGCGGATCATCGCCACCGTCTCGGAATTCCTCGAGAAATGGGTGTTTCCAGCCGAAGCGACGATCAAGCAGCAAATCACAGACTTTGGCGACGATCGTTGGCAGGTTATTCCTGAACTCGAAAAGCTCAAGGCGCGCGCCAAGGCGGCGGGACTGTGGAACATGTTCATGCCGCCATCGTCGGGGCAGGAGCATGTCGACGAGAGTTTTGAATTCGAAGGGATGCAACTGACCAACCTTGAATTCGCCGCGGTCGCCGAACTGCTCGGGCGGATGCCGCATGCGTCCGAAGTGTTCAACTGCTCGCCTCCCGACACCGGTAACATGGAGGTGCTGCACCGCTACGGTACGCTGGCACAGAAGGAGAAATGGCTGCGTCCGCTGATGAACGGCGAGGTGCGGTCGGCATTTCTGATGACCGAACCGGCGGTGGCGTCTTCCGATGCGACGAATATCCAGACGCGGATCGAACGCGAAGGCGATCATTATGTCATCAACGGTCGCAAATGGTGGTCGTCGGGCGTCGGGGATCCGCGCTGCAAGCTGGCGATCGTTATGGGCAAGACCGACCCGGACGGTCCGGTTCATGCCCAGCAGAGCATGTTGTTGGTTCCCATGGACACTCCGGGGGTGAAGCCGATCCGGTCGTTGAAAGTCTATGGGTTCGATCATGCTCCGCATGGCCAGTTCGAAGTGCTGCTCGACAATGTGCGAGTGCTGATCGAGGACGCGCTGCTGCTCGGCGAGGGGCGCGGATTCGAGATCGCGCAGGGGCGGCTGGGGCCGGGGCGTATTCATCATTGCATGCGCAGCATCGGTGCCGCGGAGGTCGCGCTCGAAAAGATGATCACGCGCCTGCTCAGTCGCAAAGCATTCGGCAAGCATATTTCGCAATATTCGGTGTGGGAGGAGCGCATCGCGCGCGCGCGGATCGATATCGACATGACACGTCTGCTGTGTCTCAAGGCGGCCGATATGATGGACCGCCGCGGCAACAAGTCGGCCCGCCTCGAAATCGCGATGATCAAGATCCAGGCGCCGCACATGGCGCTGAAGGTGCTCGACGACGCGATCCAGGCGCATGGCGGCGGCGGGGTCAGCGATGAGGATTTTGGCCTGAGCAGCCAATGGGCCTACCAGCGCACGCTACGCATTGCAGATGGGCCGGATGAGGTCCACAATCGGACCATTGCGCGCATGGAGATGGCCAAGCAGAAGCCGCTATATGAAGCGGTGCGATCGGAGAGCCGCGCCGCCGGTTGATTAGAAATGGCGGCGGCGTAGGCGCATTCTGGCTGTAACCAACCCAGCCAGCGCGATTGCTTGATCAAAGCTCATCGATTTCGACGAATTCTATGAGCTTGCGACCGGTATGACCTCCGTCCGACATAAAAGATAACGAGGGGTACAGGCTGTTCCGGCCGGCGTGCCGAACCAGGAGAATGGTCGTGGCGGATATTTTTGGCAGCAAGTCGACGACTGACGAGGTGCTGGCCGGCATAGATCTGACCGGAAAACGCGTGGTCGTGACCGGCACCTCGGCCGGCCTGGGTGTCGAAACAGCGCGCGCCCTCGTGGCGCATGGTGCACACGTCATCGGTACGGCTCGAGATCTCGCCAAGGCGGAAGCCGCGACGGCGCCGGTGCGCGAGGCGGCGGCACAGGGCGCCGGAAGTTTCGAGTTGCTCGAAATGGATCTGGCATCTTTTGCCAGTGTGCGGGACGCGACAAACGCGATCAGCGCGGCGGGGCATCCGGTCGACCTGATCATCGCCAATGCCGGGGTGATGGCGACACCGTTCGGGCTGACCCAAGATGGATTCGAGATGCAGTTGGGGACCAACCATCTTGGACATTTTTTGTTCATCAACCGCCTCGATCCGCTGATCCCTGACGGCGGGCGCGTCGTCGTGCTCGGGTCATCCGGACATCGCTATGGTCCTCCCGATCTCGACGATCCGAATTTTGAGACAAGGCCCTACGACCCGGCGCTGGCCTATGGCCGCTCCAAAAGCGCCAACATCCTTTTCGCGGTGGAATTCGACCGGCGCCATCGGAACCGTGGTGTGCGCGCGGCCGCGGTTCATCCGGGCGGTATCCAGACCGAATTGGCGCGGCACTTTCCCGATGGCGCGCTGGAAAAAATGGCCGAACAGATGAGCGCCACTCTCGTCGCACAGGGCAAGGGGCCATTTGAGTGGAAGACCATCGCGCAGGGCGCGGCGACCTCGTTGTGGGCGGCAACGGCGCCGGGCGACGAGATTGGCGGGCGATATTGCGAGAATTGCCATGTCGGGCAGATCATTGCCGACGATCAGCCGCTGACCGCTGCCAGCGAAGGCGTCCGCGCCTACGCGATCGATCCCGAACGCGCCAAGGCGTTGTGGGTACGTAGCGAAGAATGGGTCGGCGAGCGCTTTTAAGAGGAAACGGACGTGGCGATCAAAACGCGTATCACCGAGATGTTCGGTATCGAACATCCGGTCATCCAGGGTGGCATGCATTATGTCGGCTATGCCGAAATGGCCTCGGCGGTGTCGAATGCCGGCGGGCTCGGCATCATCACCGGCCTGACCCAGGGAACGGGCGAAAAGCTCGCCAGTGAAATCGCCCGCTGCCGCGAAATGACGGACAAACCCTTCGGCGTGAACCTGACCTTCCTGCCCTCGGTGACGCCGCCCGATTATCCCGGGCTCGTCGAGGCAATCATCAAAGGCGGGATCAGGATCGTCGAGACTGCGGGAAACCCGGCCAAATGGATGCCCGTGCTCAAGGAGCACGGCATCACCGTGATCCACAAATGTACGTCAGTGCGCCACGCGCTCAAGGCTGAAAACCTGGGCGTCGACGCGATGAGCGTCGACGGGTTCGAATGCGGCGGCCATCCGGGCGAGGACGACGTCGGCAACTGGATTCTGGTGCCGCGTGCGGCCGAGGAGTTGAGCGTGCCGTTCGTGGTTTCGGGTGGCGTCGCCAACGGCGCTCATCTGGTCGCGGCGCTCGCAATGGGAGCCGACGGCGTGAATATGGGGACGCGGTTCATCGCGACGCAGGAGGCGCCAGTCCATCAGCGCGTGAAGGACGCATTGTTGGCGGCCACCGAGCTCGACACGCGGCTGATCATGCGGCCGCTGCGCAATACCGAACGCGTATTGGTCAATGCGGGGGTCGAGCGGCTGATCGAGAAGGAGCGCACGCTCGGTTCGGCGATCACCTTTGCCGACATCGCGCCGGAAGTGGCCGGCGTCTACCCGCGCATTTTCAAGGACGGCGAGATGGATGCCGGTGGCTGGAGCTGCGGCATGGTTGCGGGCCTCATCCATGACGTGCCGACCGTAAAGGAACTGATCGACCGTATTATATCGGAGGCCGAAGCGCTCATCCGCCAACGGTTGCCGTCGCTGGTCGATTGACGCGGGCAAAGGACTGTACCGCCAACGGGGACAGTTCATTTCAGTCTTGCTGCTTAGGAAGGTCGCGAGGGTTGTTCGACTCTCGTGGAGGATCCGATGGCCTATGCTGAGCTTCTCTTCGAAGCTAAGTTGATCAATGGCAATGGCCGCGCCTTTGCGGGCGAGGGCGGCACGCACAGCTGGGCCGAGGTGCGTGACCTGACCGCGCGGATTGCGGAGGGGCTGGCGACCGAATTTTCACTCGAACGCGGCGTCCGCGTCGCCTTGCTGATGGGGATCAGCCAGGACCAGGCGCTGCTGTCCTTCGCCCTGTCCTGGCTCGGCGTGACGATCGTTCCGATCAACACGCGCCTGAGCACCGCGGACATCAGCGCTGTGCTGCGCCATGCCGACGTCGAACTGCTGTTCTGGGATGCTGCGAACGAGGCCTGTGCGCTCGACGTGATTCAGGGTGGGGTTGTGGCCAACGGCGCGGCTGCCGACACCGAATTGCTCAACCATATGGCGCGTGGCGTCGGCCGTGCCCGTGCCGACTGGGGAGACGACGATATCGCCGCGCTGGTGTTCACCGGCGGAACCACTGGGATGCCGAAGGGTGTCATCCTGCCCCAGTCGATGACGCGCGCCATGGCGCGGACCTTCGCTACTGAAATCGGCTATGATCGCGATACCGTCTATCTCTCGGCCATGCCGCTGTTTCATGTGGCGGGACTTGGGCAGCTGCTGGGCGTGACCGCAGCTGGCGGATGTCACGTGTTCGGCCCCGCGGGCAATCCGACGGCGATTTATGATGCGCTGCGGAACGAAGGGGTAAACACCATCGTCGCAGTGCCGACGATGCTTGCGATGCTGCTCGATCCGGCGATCCGCGACGACGGCCTGCTCAAGCAAATCCGGGCGGTCGGCTATGGCGGCGCGGCCATTCCGTTGCCGCTGCTCGAGCGCCTCCTGCAAGCGATGCCGAATGCGGGCTTCCGTCAATTTTTCGGCCAGACCGAGACGGGTGGGCTGGGAACGGCGCTGCGTCCCGAATTCCATGTCGTTGACGGTCCGAACGCCGGTCATTTATCGAAATGCGGGCAACTGTGCGCCGGTTATGAGGTCGCGACGCATGATGCCGAGGGCGTGCCGACGCCAATCGGCGTGCCAGGCGAAATCGTCATGCGCGGCGCGTCTCTGACCCCCGGCTATTGGCGCGATCCGCAACGCACGGCTGAACTCTATCGCGGCGAGTGGCTGCGCACCGGCGATGTCGGCCTGATCGATGGCGATGGCTTCCTAAGCGTCGTCGACCGGTTGAAGGACATGATCATAACCGGCGGTGAAAATGTCTATTGCACCGAGGTCGAAAACGTCATCGCGCGGCATCCCGATGTGGTCGCGTGCGCTGTTGTCGGTGTGCCGGACGAGCGGTGGGGCGAGGCCGTCCACGCCGTCGTCGTCAAGCGCGACGGATCGACCGTCGACGAGGCTGAACTCAAGGACCTCTGCGCGAAGAAACTGTCCAGTTTCAAGCGTCCCAAAACCATCGAGATCAGCACCGATCCCCTGCCGCTGAGCGGGGTGGGAAAGGTGATGAAGACCATGTTGCGGGACCTTGCACTGACCCGGCGCCAGACGGCCCAAACATCTTCGGAGACCTGAAAGAATGCCGCACGCCGCTATCATCTACGACGCCGTTCGCACGCCGCGCGGCAAGGGCAAGGCCGATGGGTCGCTTCATGGGGTCAAGCCACTCAAGCTGATCAGCGATCTGCTGGTGGCGCTGCAGGCGCGGAACGATCTCGATACCGCGCAAGTGAGCGACGTCATCATGGGTTGCAGCCAGCCCGTTGGCGAGCAGGGCAGCGCAATCGGCAAGAGCGCCGCGCTGATGGCCGGTTGGTCGGATGCCGTGGCGGGGAGCCAGGTCGACCGCTTCTGCGGATCGGGCCTCGAAACAGTCAATATCGCTGCCGCCAAGGTGATGAGCGGGATGGAGGACCTCATCGTCGCAGGCGGGGTCGAATCCATGTCGCGCGTGCCGATGGGCGCAGCGGCGGGCGCCTATTTCATGGACGGCGAACTGATGACCAAGACCGGCTTCGTCTCTCAGGGCGTGTCGGCCGACCTGATCGCCACATTGGGCGGCTATTCGCGGCAGGATGTCGATGCCTTCGCCGTCCGGTCGCAGCAGAAAGCGATGGTGGCGCGCGCACAGGGCCACTATGCGAGCATCGTGCCTGTGCGCAATTCGTTGGGGCAGATCGTCCTTGCCGAGGACGAGTTCATCAAGTCGGGGACCACCATCGAAGTCCTGGCAGGACTGAAACCCTCTTTCGCCAAGCTCGGCGAAATGGGCATGGATGCGATCTGTCTCGCCAAATATCCGCAGGTCGCGGCGATCAATCACGTCCACACGCCGGCCAATTCCTCAGGCATCGTCGATGGCGCGAGTGCAGTCCTGATCGGCTCCGAAGCGATTGGCGAGCAGCTGGGGCTGACGCCACGCGGACGGATCGTCGCGACGGCGACGGTCAGCACGGAGCCGACGATCATGCTCGCCGCGCCGGCGCCAGCGGTGCTCAAGTTGCTCGCCCGCGCCAAGCTGACGCTCGACGATATCGACCTGTTCGAAGTCAACGAGGCCTTCGCCTCGGTCGTGCTGCGCTTCCGCGATGAGCTCGGCGTCCCGGAGGACAAGATCAACGTCAACGGCGGCGCGATCGCGCTGGGCCATCCCATCGGCGCGACCGGGGGGATGCTGGTCGGCACGCTGCTGGACGAGCTCGAGCGGCGTCAGCTTAAGCGCGGCGTGTGCGTGCTCTGCGTCGGCGGCGGCATGGGCGTCGCCACACTCATCGAACGCGTCTGAAGAAACGGAATTTCAACATGCAGAATGCCACTTACGACATTCGCCCCGGCGGCGCGGCTTTGATCACCATCGACATGCAGGATTCACCGGTCAACGCGATGAACGACGCGTTTTCGGTGATGCTGGACGAGATTCTGGCCAAGCTCACAGCAGACAAAGCGAGCATCAAGGGCGTTATCCTGACCTCGGCGAAGCAAGTGTTCGTCGCGGGCGGCGATGTCGCGAAGATCCTTCAATTGCGCGAGGATGGCGCCGAGGCGGGCTATGCCTTTGTCGAGGGGCTGAAGGCGCAGTTGCGGCAGTTCGAGAAGTTGGGCGTTCCTGTGGTTGCGGCGCTCAACGGCAGTGCGCTGGGCGGCGGGCTGGAACTAGCGCTCGCGGCGCATCATCGCGTCTCGCTCGATGATCCAAAGATCCAGTTCGGCTTCCCCGAAGTCGGGCTAGGCGTGTTGCCGGGCGGCGGCGGGATCGTCCGCTCGGTGCGTATGCTCGGGCTGATGAAGGCGCTGCCGCTGCTGACCGAAGGGCGTCGTCTGAATCCGGTGCAAGCGCTGGAGATCGGGCTGATCGATGAACTCCTGACCAGCAAGGACACGTTGATCGCGTGCGCCGAGGCGTGGATCGCGGCCAATGCGGATGCGACGCAGCCTTGGGACCGCAAGGGCTATCGCATCCCGGGCGGTGACATGTTCGCGCCGCAAAATGCCGGGGCGATGGCGAGCTTCCCGAGCATGATCTTCAAAAAGACGCGCGGGTTGCTCCCGGCGGCGGAGAAAAAACTCAATGTTGCCGCCGAAGGTACGCAGGTCAGCTTCGCGGCGGCCTGCGAGATCGAAAGCCGCGGCTTTGCCGAGCTGCTGATGACGCCGCCTGCCGAGAACCTGATCCGTACGATGTTCATCCAGATGGGCGAGATCGTCTCGGGCGCTAGCCGTCCGGCGGTCGAAGGCAAGAACAAAGTCGCGACGCTTGGCGTCATCGGCGCCGGCATGATGGGACGCGGCATCGCCTATTCCGCGGCTCTGGCGGGGATCAATGTGGTGCTGAAGGATGTGACCGTCGAAGCCACCGAAAAGGGCAGGGCGTACAGCCAAGACCTGCTCGACAAAGATGTCGCGCGCGGAAAGCGGACGGTTGAAGAGCGCGACGAGATCCTCGCCCGCATCCATGCGACCGCCGACATGGCCGATCTCGCCTCATGCGATATGGTCATCGAAGCGGTGTTCGAGGATGTCGGGCTCAAGCGCGGTATCTTCCGCGATATCGAGGCGGTGTTGCCCGCATCGGCGATAGTCGCGACCAATACCTCGACGCTGCCGATTTCGCTGCTCGCCACGGGATCGCAGCGGCCGGACCATTTCATCGGCCTGCATTTCTTCTCGCCCGTCGACAAGATGCACATTGTCGAGATCATCTGTGGCGAGGCGACCAGCCCGGAGACGCTCGCCAAGGCATATGACTTCGTCCAGCAGATCAAGAAGACGCCTATCGTCGTCAATGACAGCCGTGGTTTCTTCACCTCACGTGTGTTCAGCGTGTTCATCGACGAAGGTGACCGGCTGCTCAAGGACGGCGTCGACCCAGTGCTGATCGAAAATCTCGCGCGCCAGGCCGGCATGCCGGTGGGGCCGCTGGCAGTGCAGGACGAAGTGATGATGGACATGCTGCTGCGCACGTTTCGCGCCAACCAGGCGCTCGATGCGGAGCTGGATGACGATTACGCCAAGGTCTACGAGATATGCGGCGAGCTGTGCGACACGATGTCGTCGCGCGGACGGCCGGGCCGATCGGCGGGCGCCGGTTTCTACGATTACGCGGCGGATGGATCGAAGGTGCTGTGGCCGGGGCTGGCGGACCTGTTCAGCGGCAAGGCCGAGATGGCGCATGACGACATTCGCGACCGGTTGATGTACCGCATGGTCGTCGAGGCGGCGCGCTGCCTCGATGAAGGCGTCGTCAACAATGTTCGTGACGGCAATGTCGGCTCGATCCTGGCCTTCGGTTTCCCCGTGCACACAGGCGGTGTGTATCAGTTCGTGCGATCTGCAGGCGTCGATGCCTTCATGGCGCGCGCGCGGGAACTGGCGCAGGCCTTTGGTGAGCGGTTCGAGCCGCCAGCCGGTTTCGCGGACGTTCTTGACCGCGCCACGTCGCTGAACCGCAACGCATAAGGAGCGATCACATGGCTGGAAGCATCGAGGCATCGACCAGCGGCGGGATTTGCCGCGTGGTCATCAGCGATCCTGAGCGGCTCAACGCGATGACCGCGGCATTGGCCGACGATCTGCGGGAGCAATTGTTGCGGGCAGAGCAGGAGGCGCGCGTCATCATCCTGACCGGGGCAGGAAAGGCCTTTTCGGCCGGCGCGAACCTGGGCGATGTGATGGCCGATCCGGAGGTGCTGGCGGATGGGGGCATATTGCTGGAGCGGCATTATAATCCGCTGATCCGCACGATCCGCGACCTGAAAATTCCGCTGATCACTGCGGTGCGTGGCGCGGCCGTCGGCGTGGGCGCGTCGCTGGCGCTGATCGGGGATATCATCGTCGCCAGCGAAACGGCCTATTTCGTCCAGTCATTCCGCCATGTCGGGCTTGTCCCTGACGGGGGCGCGCCATTCACCTTGGCGCGCAGCGCTGGCCGGGTGCGCGCGATGGAAATGATGCTGCTCGCCGAGAAGCTACCGGCGGCGAAGGCACTTGATTGGGGGCTGGTGACGCGCGTGGTGCCCGATGATCATCTGGATGAAACGGTCGCCGAAATAGCGGCGGAATTGGCGAACAGCGCGCCGTTTTCGGTCGCGCAGATCCGCAAGATGACGTGGTCCGCACTGACCTCCACGCTCGACGATGCGCTCGAACTGGAAGTCGTCTCCCAACGCCGCGCCGTGGCGACGGGTGATTTCCGCGAGGGCGTGCAGGCTTTCATCGAAAAGCGGCGGGCGATCTTCAACGGGTCATGATATTGCGACTGCTTGCCACAGGATGTATGAAATGACGGATTTGGTATTGCGCGAGGATCATGAGGGCTGGACGCTGCTCACCCTCAACCGGCCTGACAAGCTCAATGCCCTGACCGTCGACCTGTTCAAGGAACTGCGGTTACATGTCGAGGCAATCAGGGATGACGTGACGGTCAATTGTCTCGTCCTGCGTGGAGCCGGCAAATGCTTTTCCGCCGGCCATGACCTTGCCGACATCGAGGAGGGCGAGGAGGCACCGAAGGGATGGCATAGCGAGACGCTGCGGCGGCTCGAGATGCTGCCACAGCCCGTCATCGCCGCCGTGCATGGCCATTGCTACACCGGTGCGCTTGAAGTGGCCTTGGCCTGCGATTTCATCGTTGCTGCCGACAATGCGCGCTTTGGCGACACGCACGGCAAGTTTGCGATGGCCCCGGTCTGGGGTATGAGCCAGCGCCTGCCGCGCCGGGTCGGCACAGCGACCGCCAAGCGGTTGATGTTTACCGCTGATATGATCGACGCCATCGAAGCGGTGCGGATCGGTCTTGCCGAATATGTCGTGCCATTGGCTGAGCTCGATCGGGAGATTGAAAGTCTTGCCGAGCGTATTGCCACCCATTCGCCCTTCTCGCACCGCGAAAACAAACGACTGATCGACGACAGCGACGGCCTTTCACTCGCGGCGGGACTGCATTGGGAAACCGAACACAGCCCGGCGATCGGACCGGACATGCTCGAACGGATTTCTCGCTTTACCGGAAAGGGTAAATAGGCGGTGACGTGCCACCTGGAAAATTGGCGAAATCGCTTCACCAGTTTCGGCGAAGTATTTGCGCTTATCGACAACTGTGACCCAGCGCTAACTCTCTGATGAGCAGGGGCATCCGTCAATCGACAGAAGCCGAACAAAAGGGCGGTTCGAGAATGAGTGATGTGTTGCGTGGCGGCGATGCCGCTTTGTGGAAGACCGCCGAACGTAATCTGCTGCATTACATGGGCGTTGGCGGCGGCTTCACGCCGTTTGTGCCAGAACGTGCCGAGGGCGCCTGGCTTTACGATTCCTCTGGCCGCAAGGTGCTAGACTTCACTTCGGGGCAGATGAGCTCGGTGCTGGGCCACGCCCACCCAGACCTAGTCGAGGCGCTGCGCGACGCGGCGGGGCGGCTCGATCACCTCTTCAGTATGATGATCTCGAAACCAGTCGTCGATCTTGCGGCGGCGTTGGCGGATTTGCTGCCCGGCCTTCCGCGCTCGATGTTTTTATCGACAGGCGGCGAGTCCGTCGAGGCCGCAATCCGGCTGGCGAAGGTCGTCACCTGCAAGTGGGAAATAGCTGCTTTCGCGCAATCCTATCACGGTTCGACTGGTGCTGCCGCGTCGGCGACCTATTCGATCGGTCGCAAGGGCCACGGACCGCTGATGCCAGGCCAGTTCGCTATTCCGGCACCCAATGCGTTTCGTCCTCGCTTCCCTGGTGTCACGTGGCAGCAGGAATTGGACGATAGCTTTGAGCTTCTCGACCGCCAGTCGACCGGTAGCCTCGCTGCCTTCATCGCTGAGCCGATACTCAGCACGGGCGGTGTGATCGACCTGCCAGTTGGCTATCTTCGCGCGCTCAAGGCGCATTGCGAGCGCCGCGGCATGCTGTTGATTGTTGACGAGGCACAAACCGCGCTGGGCCGCGCCGGCGCAATGTTCGCATATGAACGCGACAATGTGACGCCCGACATCCTACTGTTGTCGAAGACGCTTGGAGCGGGCATGGCTATGTCGTCGGTGTCGACCACCGAGGAAATCGCTGAGGAGGCGAATAAGCGCGGCTTCATGTTTGTGACGACCCACGTCAACGATCCGCTGCCCGCCGCGGTGGCGCTCAAGGTGCTCGAAGTCATCAAGCGCGACCAGTTGATCGATCACTCGCAACTGCTCAGCTCGCGTCTGCTCAAGGGCCTGCAGAATTTGATGCAGAAGCATCAGTGCATTGGCGATGTTCGCGGGCGTGGTCTGCTGCTCGGCCTCGAGTTTGTCGCGTATGAAGGGCAATCGGCCAACGAGATTACATCAAAGGTGACAAACACGGCACTTGATCTGGGCGTGTCGGCGAATATCACCGGCGCCTACTCGGCGGGGACGATGCGCCTCGCGCCGCCGATCACCTGCACCGAGGACGAAATCGATTTCGGTCTGGACGTGCTCGACAGGGCGATTACCCGAACCACGGAAATGGCCCGACGCGGCTAGCGGCTGAAGTCCATTGCGACGACGTCCTTTAGCCAATCACGAACGGCTTCGACACTCGGCCGTAAACCGTGTGCCGACGGGGTGTAGATCCAGTACCCCAAGCCCTGGCGCGTGCGGTCGGGGAAGATCGGCACCAGCACGCCGGCGGCGACATCGCCTGCGACAAGGACGCTGCTTTCGAGAATGATGCCGACGCTGTTTCGCGCGGCGCGAATCGTCAAATGCGAAGGATCCATCTGGACCGAACCGAAGACGTGGGCGGTGGTATCGACACCCTGAAGGTTTAACCATTCCTCCCACGAAACCACATTTTGCGCCGAGCTAAGCAGGACGAATTTGGTGAGATCCTCGGGCGTTTGGATCACATTTTTTTCGAGGAACGCCGGCGCACAATAGGGCTGTATGACCTCAGAAATCAGCAGCGTCGCCCGGTCTTCCCAGATGTTGCTGTCACCGTAGACGATCTGCACATCCGCCGGGGCATCCGCGAGCTGCTGAAATGGCATGCGGTCGCCCTGTAGGTGGCTACCCTGCGCGTTGATGCGAATATCGACGCCAGGCAGCCGGTCCATCAATTCGGTCAGATGTGGCACCAACCAGCAATGGGCAAAGGATGGCGGCATTTCGAGTCGGATGACTTCGAGTGTACCGCCCTTCTTGCCGCGCAAACGGATTTCACTAGTGGCAGCACGTAAGCGGCTGATGCTGAGGCGCACCGAACGGGCGTAATCGGCCCCGTCGGGGGTCAGCTTCACGCCGCGACCGACGCGGTCGAACAGCTGCACGCCAAGAATGTCTTCTAGCAGCCTTATCTGATGGCTCACCGCAGATGGCGTGAGGTTCAATTCATCGGCTGCTGCCTGAAAGCTCGCGGATCGGGCGGCCGCCTCAAATACCGCGATGCCGCGCAGCGGGAGCACTTTGTCGGACATGCCTGTTTTCCTCCGCTGAAGTACCGCGATTGCCCATCGCACGATGAGCTAGCGGTGGGGTTGGTGAGCGAGGGGACGACAAATTTGTGAGTTCGTCAAGCGGCTGACCCTCGACATGTCGCGCCTTGCCTGCCGGCGAGGCGGTGTGGCAACACACATGAGGTTTCTTTGTGTGATAGGGCGAGTTCTTTGCACTTATCCGCAACCGGTCGCCTATTATCATCACTCGTTACGCGAACTGATAAGTGATTGGCGATGCACACGGCGGTATACCTCAGATCGACAGCACACTGTGGTGATCCGCACCTTCGTTGTACCTCATTCATTGCTGCCGATGCAGAGCGTTACTTGTGAGCGCGGTTCCACCTCCGATCGCTTCGGCTGCCGAAGTATCAGCCGCTCTGCAGCGCACCATCGTGCCGGCCCAGTTCGTCATTTTCGGCTTCGGCAGTGTCGTCGGCACCGCATGGGTTGTGTTGCTGGGCGGGTGGTTGCATCGCGCGGGCCCGGGTGGCATGCTTCTCGGGGTTACTCTTGGTGGCTTGGCGATGGCGCTGATCGCGTCAATGTATGCCGAACTGGCGTCGCGCTTTCCACAGACTGGCGGTGAGATAACCTACATCACGAAGGTATTCGGCAAGTCGTTCGGATTCCTCGTAGGTTGGCTGCTGACGCTCGCATATCTCAGCAATCTCGTATTCGAGGGCGTGGCACTCGGCTGGTTATTCGGGATTTTATGGCCGTCGCTGACCGGTCCAACGCTTTACACCGTGTTTGGCCAGCCAATTGGTGCGGGCAGCTTGGCGCTGGCGCTGATCAGCTGCCTGACGATCGCAACGCTGAACTATCGCGGTGCGAGATCGTTCGTGCGGTTCCAGAATGTGCTGACCATCGCGTTTCTGGCGATTGTTCTCACCTGCGCGGCATTCGAATTCGCGGTTGGCTCGCCGAGCAATATGCAGCCGGTCTTTCAGACGGGCAAAGGCGGTTCATGGCTACTTGGCGCGGTGTGGGTGTTCGGGTCGGTTCCGATGATCTTCAACGGCTTCCAGACGGTATTGCACGCCATTGAGGAGAGATCGGAAAAAACGGCGGCCGAGACGGTTGTTCGTTTGTGCGCGGTGCCCGTCGGCATGGCGATCGTCTTTTATCTGTTCGTCCTCAGCGCGGCGATGATGGCCGTGCCTTGGGCTAATCTCGCCTCGAGTGAACTGCCCGCCGTCGGCGCGGTGGTCGCGTTGCCTTGGGCTTCAGTCTTCCGCACAGTGTTCCTGCTGGCGTTGATCGCCTCGTTGCTCAAGGCGTGGAACGCGGTGTACATGACATCGGTGCGGATGCTCTATGCACAGTCGCGCGAGGGAATGATTCCTTCCCTTTTCAGTGAGGTGAACCCGCGCACTGGCTCGCCCGGCAAAACGGTGCTCGTGGTGGCCGCATTCAACCTCGCAGGCATCTTCCTTGGCAAGGGACTGCTTGATCCGCTGGTCAACGCCATGTCGGTGTGTATTGCCACCATCTACGCACTGATCTGCGCTGCGACATTGGTGATGCGCGCGCAGTTCCCCGATCACACAGGCTTTCGCGTAGCCGGCGGTTACCCGCTCGGCGTTTTATCGATCGTAGCGGCTGCGGGCATGGTGGTATTTGCGCTGCTGCAGCCTGCGGTGACGAGTGAAGCCGATGACTTCAAATGGCTTTTGCTGCTGGTTTGGATCTCACTTGGCGTATTGTTCTACGCAACGCGTAACAGGAAATCGTCGATGGTCGCGACGGTAGAGCAATAGCGACATTCGTGGCGTTGGCTGCTCAGCCCGGACCCCCTGCAAGTAAGGTGAAGAGGCCTCACTGGTTACCGTAAATTCTATGCGTTTGTTGCCGCTATCCTAGACTGCGTAAGCTCCCGGAAGACAGAGCGCGAGCAACGCGTCGAACAAATTCCTTTTCGCTACAGCGGTAGAGGGGGACGGGGATCCGATGCGCCAGTTGTTCAGCTTGTGCGCTTGTGCGCTGTGTCCCGCGTCCCGCGTCCAAACCGCTGTGAAACAATACAGAGGATTGGACCGTGACGGCTGCACACCCGATTGACCCGGCAAAGCTCAGAGAAAAATACATCGCCGAGCGTAA